>FZPS01000155.1_pt111 | contig 96139 bp, 76 predicted proteins | sample 1817821 | NCBI WGS metagenome assembly FZPS01 (sample SAMEA104158645, study PRJEB21678) | metagenome | place: Germany | collected 2015-04-21
TTAACCATACCGGTGATGATTGCGGCGAGGACACACCTGTTCCCATACCGAACACAGAAGTTAAGCTCGTTTGCGCCGAAGATACTTGGTTGGAGACGACCCGGAAAAATAGGTATTGCCGGTTTTACCAAAGAAGTCAGGTTTTAAGCCTGACTTTTTTGATTTCATGATTTAATGTTGGTGATATGGAAGGTTTGGGTAGCAAAAGTTTAAGAGATCCAAAATCTATTTTGGAAAACCTGTGTATTTGCTACTTTTCAGATCCAGAATTACTTTTTGTAGCAAAAAACAACGAGATCCAAGATCTGTTTTGGAAAACTTGTGTATTTGCTACTTTTTAGATCTAGAATCACTTCTTGAAGCAAAAAACAAAGAAATCCAAGACCTATTTTGGAAAACCTGTGTATTTGCTATTTTTCAGGATCAGAATCACTTTTTGTAGCAAAAATCAAAGAGATTCAAGACCTATTTTGGAAAACTTGCAAATTTGCTGCTACTTCACTGAAAGTACGTCACTCAAACTAGAACAGTTAATGTACATCAGTGAAAAACGGATTAGATAAAGCAGATCAGTCTAAGAGAGCTAGTTTTTCTGATTTGATTCGATTTACTTCAAAGATGACTTTTTCAAGATCGATTGTAGTATATTCGCCGTCTCGATATAAAATCTGCCCATCGACCATTGTTAGATAAACATTGCTTTGATTTGCTGAGTATACGATATTTGTGGCTAAATCATAGATAGGTTGCATATTCGGTGTATCTAAATCTAAGATAACTAAGTCAGCAGCAAAGCCTTCTTTAATAATTCCGGAGTTAGTTCTGCCTTGGGCACTAGCTCCATTAAATGTGAGCATTTGTAAGAGTTGAGTCGGACTTAATAATTTAGGATCCTTTTTTAATCCTTTTTGGACAAGAGCAGCTAACCGCATTTCCTGTAGGATATCCAGATCATTGTTACTTGCAGCACCATCTGTGCCTAGACAAGTTGTTACGCCGAAGTCTAACCATTTACCGACCGAAGCAAAACCACTTCCCAGTTTGAGATTGCTTGCAGGATTATGTACTAAGACGGCATCATGGCTCTTGATGATCTGGAGATCTTTTTCTTCAACATAAACACCATGAGCAAGGATACATTTTTGTTGGAAAACACCTAAGTCAGCAAAATACTCGGTCGGTGTCCTTCCTTGATGTCGTTGTTTGCATTCTTCATGCTCAAAAGCTGTCTCTGATAGATGCAGTTGAATTATCAGGTCATGCTCCAAGGCAAATTCCAATAATTGGGATACGTATTCCGGCGAAGAAGTATACTCGGCATGTACACCTGCATCAGCAATAATTTTTGTCTCAGGATTACTCTTAACATAATCTAAAAGGAAAATTTCATCTTGATAAGATTCAGTTTCAGAATATTTAATCTTTGGATCGAAGCCGGTGCAAGGGTTACATAAATTTGCTTTGATTCCTGTTTCAGCAATCGCTTTTACGATACCGGGCATACGCATATACATATCTGAAAAAGAAACTGTACCGCTGGCCAGAAATTCACTTAAGCCCAGCAGGGTGCCCCAGTATGTATCATCGGCATCTAAGAGCGCTTCGAAAGGAAATATTTTCTGATTGAGCCAATCTTGTAAGTTTAAACCTTCTCCGTAGCCACGAAGCAAAGTCATAGGCACATGGGTATGCATGTTATAAAATCCCGGCAAAACTACTTTGTTTTTACCATCGATAATTTGAGCATTTTCAGGATCAAGTGCTGTATCAGAGTTAGAGCTGATCTTCTGGATAGCTTTATCATTGATTGTTATATCTACATTTTTTATCCAATTAAAATTTTCATCTAAATAATCGATGTTTTTAAAAATAATCATATTTCCTCTTCCATACTCTTTATTAAATAACTTGATTTAGTACCTAATCATTGAGGCAGTGTTCTTGATATTTCTGATAAATAATTATTTATCAGAAATATTTATTCTATAAAATGGATATTATTCTTCAGGTTCCGGAGGTTCGTCGGGTTGAGGTTCAGCAGTGGTGGGTTCCTGATCATCCTGAACCGTAGGTTCGGTTTGTTCAGGCTCGGTTTCCTCAGTTTTTGGTGTTGTGCGCGTAGGCGCAGTATGCAAATTGCATCTGCTGATCGGATTGACATTTGAGCCGTCAATTAGGAACGCAGAAAATGGATTGGTGCAATATTCAGAAGCTAACAAACCGGAATCCGAACAAACTTCAGTTACAGTTATTCCATCCGGTTGGCCGAATCCTAAATTTTCAAGTCCACTGTGGATTTCTGTCATACAGGCATTCCAGATGGCGCTTGCGTTATCAAAGTCGACTTCGGGGATTTGAATTTTTCTACCATTGGTATTGTCATAACCATACCAAACAGCAGCTGTGTAATAGGGTGTATAACCGCAGAACCAAACATCGATGGCATCCTCAGAGGTACCGGTTTTACCTGCTGCTTGAACATTCTCCGGTTTGGCACCGGAATTTTCAGCAACTTTCTCTAAATTTTTTGTAAGCACATAAACCGAAGTAGGATTAAAAACTGCCGTTTGTGGCGGAGCGCTATTATCTAATAAAACTGTGCCATCATTTCGTAAAACTCTGCTATAACTGGTTGGCTTAACATAAATACCTTCATTTGCTAAAGTGCTGTATGCACCGGCCATCTCAAGTGTGCTGACACCTTCTGCAAAACCGCCTAATGCAGTTGAAGGGAATTGTTCGGTATCTCTGTCAATACCGCACATTTTGAGATAACTCAGACCGACTTCAGGTTTTACAATATTCATGAAAACATCCGCTGCCACAGTATTGGTTGAATTAATTAAAGCCTGTTCTAGACTGATTCTGCCTAAATAATTTTGATAATAGTTTTCAGGATAAGCTCTATTTGGATCGAGGGGGTCCAGATAAACAGCTTTATCGGTAAAGATTGTGGCGTCCGAAATCAATCCGGAGTCAATACCCGGACCATATACGACTAATGGTTTGATCGCAGAAGCAGGTTGCCGTTTAGCGTCGGTGGCACGATTGAAAATAAAATTGTTTTTCTTTTCACCGAAACCGCCAATCATTCCTCGAATTCTTCCCGGATCGTTTAAATTATTTTCCAAAACGGTGATGCCGGCTTGGGGAGATTCCGGACTATCCGGAATTTGTTCAGGATCTTTTGAGATGAGATCTTTATCTTTGAAAACTTCTTCCAAATTATTTTGCACTTCGGGATCTATTGTAGTTTCAATAATTAAACTTTGATTAAAGACTGTCAGTGAAGCCATAGCCTGGCTATAACCATTCTTGGTTATTAAATCGGAAATAACTTCTGCTATTACATATTCTACAGGCCAGCTGTAGACATTATCTTCGGCTTTGGCTGTATAACTGAAATCAAAGATAAGTTCCGAGTCTAATGATTCCTGATACTCTTCTTCACTGATAATCCCTAAATCTGCCATCTTGCTTAAAGTTGTGCGCATGCGGCGCAGAGCATTTCTGCGTCCATGTTCGGTTAAAGGATTATAGATTGCAGGTTGATTAGGGATACCTGCTAAAAATGCACATTCTAATAAATTAAGCTCGGAGGCTTCTTTATTGAAGTAGGTTTGAGCAGCAGCTCCGATTCCGACAATGTTATTAGATAGAGGAACTAAATTTAGATAAAGCTCCAAAATTCCTTCTTTGGAAAGTGTTTTTTCTAATTCGATTGCCGAGGTCCATTCCTGAATTTTCCTTTGAGCAGAAATATCATCTTGTCCCGAAATCATTTTTATTGTTTGTTGAGTAATTGTAGAACCACCATGAGTGGGTGTTCCGGCATTAGCCAATGCACTGAGGATAGAACTGACAATTCTTTTTGCGTCAATTCCGGGATGACTTGTAAAGCGTTCATCTTCAATAGCGATAAAAGCATCATCTATGTAGGTGTCCTTAACATCATCATAGGATACATATTCTCTTTTTACATTTGATCCGCTGGTTAGCTCGGCAAGTTCGTTACCATTTTTATCCAATAAAATTGTATTTTCCTTGAAACTTCGCATATCGACAATCTCAAGTGGTTTGGCAGTAGAAATATAACCTGCCAACATCCCACTACCAAACCCGGCTAATAAGAAACCGATCAATAAAACGAAGATGATCAAAATCTTGATCGCTCGGGATGCGGTATAGGAAAGTGCACTAAATAACGAATTTTGATTAGCCGGTTTAGAGGGCTTGCCTTTTACACGTTTTTTTATGTTTAATTTTGCCTTGGCTCTTTGTTTGGCAACTTTTGAATATTTTCTCTGATTACTTTTTTCAGTCATATTTCACCTTCAAATATATTATTTCATTATAATGACAAATCTTGTGTCAAACAAGTTAATGTAATACTCTGTATACTATATAGATATAATTGAGCGAAACAATTGATGTTGATCGCTTGTATTGGGCTGAAAACATTGATTTCGTGCAAATTACAATAAAAATCAGCATGTTTTTGCTGAAAATAGGCTGAATTACATTAGACAAAGTAAAATAGCAGTAATATAATTGTTTTTAATGCAATAAAGTTTAAAATAATTTAATCATTGTTAATAATAAGATAATCATTTTTGAAAGGTTAAAAAATTATCGGAAACGGTAATGGAGGTTTTATGAAAGACTCTCAGAACAATCCCATGTTTGGCAGATTAAGAAATATGTTAAGTCAAATGCCTAAGGGTGTTGGGAAAAAGATATTTCTTTATGGATTACCAATCATCTCAGCGATATTAGTAGTTGCAGTAGTTGCAACATCTATTTTGGTAAAACCGGTTAAATCTGATACAGACTTCGGAAAAGTAGAAAAAGAAAATACTCTGGATTTAACTAATGAGAAATCAATCAAAGAAAAAGAAATTGATATCAAACCGCTCAATAAAGCGGAAATGCCTGAAATAGTTGAAAAAGATCTAGCTCAAATCAAAAGAGATTCAAATGCTTTTGTCTTGCAAGATTTGGTTGAAGATGCAACAGGCGTAGAATTAAAAGAAGAAGATACCTTAAGTATAAGCGAAATACAGGCTGCAACACGCCCGGAACCTACTGAGCCTCCGGTTGTTGAAAAGCCTGAAATTGTTAAACCGGCAAAAGCTCAAGTAACAGACGAAGTACCGGAAGCGGAAGAGGAAACTGAAATAACAGAAGAAAATTCTGAAGTAAAAGAACCTCAAGAGCAAGAATCTGAATATGTACAAACTTGGGTAGACAAATATGTCAGTACCGGTATTTTAAATATCAGAGAAACTCCTTCATTTTCAGCAGCTGTTATTGGTACCTTAGAGCAAGGTGATCTAGTTACAGAGACTGTTACTAATCATGAATGGTCTGAAATTTTGCTCGGTGAAGGTAAAGTAGGCTATGTATATAATCACTATTTAACAGTTGATTATGTTGCTCCTGCAGTTGAACCTGAACCGGAAATAACGGTAGAAGAATCCTCGTTCAGTTCAGTGTCAGGTACTATGTATATAGGCGTAGGTGCGGCTAATCTGAGAAGTGAAGCTAATACTGGTTCCAATATTGTTAACACATTATATTATGGTGCACCTGTTTATCTAAACAGTTATGCAAGTGGATGGTATTCTGTAACTGATAATTCAGGAAACAGCGGTTATGTCAGAGAAGATTTGCTACGTAATGATCCGGTCCCACAAGAAGAACTGGATGCTTTGCAAAATGTAGCTGAAACTCCTGCACCGGCTCCGGCACCTTCAGAACCGAGTCAAGATCCGGCGCCAGCCCCGGAGCCAACTCCGGCCCCGGCACCAGCACCAGCTCCTGCACCTGCAGAACCGGTTGCTCCGGGAGGATCAGGTGGAGTTGCAGCAGCACAAATTGCTGCAAGTAAAGTTGGCTTACCATATGTATATGGAACAGCAGGTCCGAGTTCATTCGATTGTTCCGGATTGGTTCAATACGCAGTCATTCAAGCGGGTGGATATATTAGTAGATCTTCCTACTCCCAAGCAGCTGATGGTATTGGAGTTCCCTTCTCATACGGCGATTACAGCAGTTTGGCTCCTGGTGACGTATTATGTTTTGCATTCGGTGGTGGCGTAAGTCATACCGGTATGTATCTGGGCGGAGGACAATTTGTCCATGCTATGAATCCGAGTGATGGTATTCAGATTAATAGTTTATCCGGTCATTGGGCAAATTCATTAGCCTATGCTAGACGTATTTTCTATTAATAAATTAAAAAATAAAATTATTGAGAAGGCCTGTACAAATGTATGGGCCTTTTTAATTCTGCAATATTAAAAAAAAAGTTGAACTAATAGCTTAAAGAGACCAATTGTTACAAAAAAATTAATATTGATCTACTATAATAGCTATATTGAATAATATTTATTTTTACTATGGAAATTATTTTATTGACTGCTATAATATTGTTGTTTGTGATCTATTAAGAATTAATTTTCTTTCCAAATAAATAAGATTTACTTAAATATAGATTCATTGTGGGTGCCTATGACAAAAAAAGAGAATAATAAGAGAAACAATAAAAAACCTGTGAATTCATCTCAACAGAAGAATAATAGGAGGAATACCAAGCCGCAAGCTCAGCATAAAAAGAAAGCAGATAAACCTGCTTATGTTGCTTTTGTTTTGGCGGGGATAGCCCTTGTCTTGTTAATTTTTACTGTTGTCCACTTTATCCAAAATGGAGATGTTCCGGAAGAAACTGTTACTGAAAAGGTCAGTTCAGAGACGAAAGATACAGGAATTGATTCTAATATTTATTTTGCCGGAATTTCTCTTGGCGGAATGAAATTTGATGAGTTTGAAAAAGAAGTTTCTCATAAAACCCCTGAATTATTAGAAAACATTAAGTTAACATTTGATAATACTAAATCTGATGAAGCCAAAAACAGGCTTAAAGGAGAAGATGAGCAAGAAGAAACTGTACTGCTTAAATTTAATGAAGAAACTTCACTTACTGCAAAAGAATTAGGTGTGGATTTTGATTTGGAAAAAATTTATCACAATGCGGAAGAGTTGACTAAGTTGCTCAAAAATAATAAATCAAAGGGAGCTGCCTTATTCTACCAAGTTGTTTATGCCGGAGAAAAAGATAAAGCTGAGAAACCTCAACTGGATGATCTGGCCACAGTAGAAAACAATCAATATAATTTATTGCCGGTTTTCAGATTAGATCAGGAAGCTCTGCAAGCCGGAGTAGATAAATTGGCTGAAGAGGTTAAGATTGAGCCGGAAATTGCTGAAGCGGTTTCTTTCAATCTGGAGAAACTTGAATTCGAATTCGATGAAGGTAAAGTAGGCTATGAATTAAAATCTGAAGATTTGATTAAAGAGATAGAGAAAGCCTTTACAGAAAATGAGTTAGATCAATCGATAAAATTAGAATTTAATGAAGTAAAGGCTGATACTAGTTTGCCCGAAGATCAAGAAATTGGCTTAATATCAAATGCGGTGACCGAACTTGTCAGTCATGATCCGCCTCGTGATGCTAATGTGGCAAGAGTTGCTGAATTGTTGACCGGCTACATAATTCAACCGGGTGAAGAATTTTCATATTGGAATAATATTCTACCTATTTCTTTAGAAAATGGTTATTTTTTTGGTGGTCAAATCGGCGATGATGGTCAATTGGAACAGGTTATCGGTGGCGGGATATGCCAAGGTAGTAGCACGCTCTATGTTGCAGCCGTTAGAGCGGATTTGGAAATTACAGAGCGTCATAATCATACAGTTCCCAGTGCCTATGTCGAAAAAGGTATGGATGCTATGGTTGCAAGTTGGGGAGCTGATTTAAGGTTTGTGAATAATACTGATTTCCCAATTGCAATTGTCGGTAATTATATTGATGCTACTTCAGTAGAATTTCAACTCTATGGTAGAAAGCTGCCGGAAGGCGTAGCGATCGATCTGGATCCATATTTTGTAAATGAAGTTGCTCCTGGTGCACCGATCAGAACCCCAAATAGCAGCCTGGCTCCGGGGGAAGAAGTTGTTAAACGAAATGCAACCACCGGTTCAAGATGGAGTACTGACAAAGTATATTATAAAGATGGGGTTGAATATGATAGAGTTCATCTAAATGAATCACATTATTGGGCTTACCAAGCAAAAATAGAGTACGGTCCTGAAGTTCCCACAGCAGCTCCGACAACTGCTCCTCCTACCACGGCAGCACCGCCGACTACAAGTGAAGCTACGGAGGCACCTACGGAAACAACTACCACAGTGCCCACAGGCGCCTACGGAACCAACAAATCCGACCGAGCCAGTCGATCCTGGTGAAGAAGGTTGATTCTTTTTGAAAAAATAAATATTAATATAGATAAACGCTCTCAATGAGCGTTTATTTTTTTCCGTAAAAATTGTCGGGATTATCGTGGCATGAATAGAGTTCGTGTTTTTCTTTGTTAATACCATGAAAGTCGCTGCCGGCAGTATAAGGCAGATTAAGCTCTTGTGCTAAATTGAGCAAGGTCTTTTGTTGAATTAAAGTAGCATCGCTATGATAGACTTCAATTCCGATTTGAGAAAGTGAAGTAAGTTTTTCGATTTTTTGAGCTAAGAGTTGTTTTGATTCACACCAACCGTATTGATGCGGATGAGCAATTACAGGGAAGCCTTCTGTAGCTGCAATGATTTCTAAAGCCGATTCAAGAGAAACTCTTTCTCGGGGGACATAAGCAGGTTTACCTTCTGCTAAGTATTCCTTGAAAGCTTGATTAATTGAAGTGACATATTCATTTTCGAGCAACCATCTTGCTGTTTTTACTCTGCCGGTGACAGGTTGATCCGAAGTTGGCTCAAGTTCATCTTCCGGAATGGGAATATTTAATTGATGGAGTCGTTCGATTAAGCGAGAATTTCTTTGATAACGCAAAGTTCTTTGTTCTTCTAAGAATGGATTCAAGTTTTTAATCTTTTGACCTGAAAAATATGCTAACAAATGAATTTCTTGATTTTCAAAAATTACAGATAATTCTACTCCCGGAATTAAGAGTGGGTTATCGGGCAATAGATCAAGCTTTATTTGTTCCAGCAACCATGAATAATCTTTTTTACTATTTTGTAAGAATTTTTCAAGGGTAGGGTATTGATCAATGATTGTTGTAATGCCGTCAATCGTATCATGATCAGTCAAGGCAATAAAGTTAAGCTGATTAGTTGTTGCAAGTTGCATAACTTCATCAGGAGTTGTACTGCTGTCAGAAGCGGTAGAGTGACTATGCAGATCAATCTTACCCAAATCGGTAATGTCTCTTAGAAATAGTCCTAATTCTTGATGTATCACAATTTGTTTCTTTCTTTAATGATTTGTTAATTGTTATCTTGTGTCTGTCTTTTCCGGATAAATTTTCTCGGAAATGAGGTAGCGGGGTCTGCCTTTTGTTTCATTGAAGATATTGGCTATATAAAGTGCAATTAAACTCAAACTGATCATTATTGCAGCTCCGATAAATAATAATAGTAGGATAACTGTAGTAAAGCCTTCAACCGCATGACCTGAAAACCAATTGATCAAGGTTTGGATTCCTAAGACCATAAATTCTATACACATGATAAAAGCTAAGACTGGAATAATTAATAAAGGTTTGGCCGAAAAACCGACCAGAGCATTAACACTTAACCGTAACAGTTTTCGAAAAGACCATTTAGTATCACCGGTTTCTCTTTCTTGAACTACAAATGGAATCACAATTCGTTTGAAACCCATCCAAGCGGTGAGCCCGCGGAAAAAAGTTTCTCTTTCCTTAAATTGTAACCAGGCCTCTACAACTTTGCGATCTAATAATTTGAAATCGGAAGCTGCATCAATGGATCTGCCGGTTAGTTTTTTGAACATGCTATAAAATATTTTCGCAGAAAGTTTTGAAAAGAAGCTTTCTTTACCTCTTGATTCTTTTATTCCTTCAACCACGTCATAACCTTGTTGCCATAACTTAATCATCTCGGGGATTATTTCCGGAGGATGTTGTAAATCGGCATCAAGGATGATTATTGCATCGCTATTTGCATTTTCAAGCCCGGCGGTTAGGGCGGCTTCTTTACCGAAATTTCGCGACAGGCGCACAGCATTGATCCGTTTGTCGATTTTGCTTTGCTCTTTCAGATAGTCCCAAGTCCCGTCAGTAGAACCGTCGTCAATAAACAAAAACTTATAATCAACCATATCTTTTAAGATTTGATTTAATTTTTTAATAGTTCTGGGCAAAACTTTTTGTTCATTGTAACACGGGATCAATAACGTGATATTCAAAACGTTTCTCCTTTAATAACAAAACCAGTGATTATTTGTCATTCAATAGTATTAGTTATACAATAATTTTAGATAAATACAGAATAAATTGTAACATATTAAAATAAGGGGTGCTTGTTATGGCCAAAAGAAAAAAGAAGAATATTGAAGATGTTTCAGTCCAGGACAAAAAAGTAATTGTGCGTGTTGATTTTAATGTTCCTTTAGACAAGGAAACCGGTGAAATTACAGATGATAAGAGAATTAGAGCTGCTTTGCCGACAATTGAATATTTAGTCGAGCATGGTGCAAAAGTTATCTTAATGTCCCATATGGGAAGACCCAAAGGATTCGATACAAAACTATCTCTGAAACCAGTGGCAAATCGTCTAAGCGAATATCTAGATCAAGAAGTTATCCTAGCTGAAGATGTTATCGGTGAAGATGCCAAGGCAAAAGCTGATAAACTTGAAGCCGGTCAAGTCATGATTTTAGAAAATTTACGCTTCCATGGTGAAGAGACGAAAAATGTTCCGAGCTTTGCTCGTGAACTTGCAGGTTTAGCTGAAGTTTATGTCAACGATGCATTTGGCACAGCTCATCGTGCTCATGCTTCAACCGCAGGTGTAGCAAATTATTTACCTGCTTATGCCGGATATTTAATTCAAAAAGAAATCGATGTAATGGGTCAAGCAATTACAGACCCTAAGCAACCGTTTGTGGCGATTTTGGGCGGTGCTAAAGTCTCCGACAAAATTGGTGTGATTAGAAACCTTCTCCCACAAGTTGAAACCCTAATCATTGGTGGAGGAATGGCTTTTACTTTCCTGAAAGCTCAAGATTATGAAATAGGAACTTCTTTATGCGAAGAAGATAAGCTTGATTTAGCCAAAGAGTTGTTGGCTGAAGCAAAAGATCAAAATGTGAACTTGTTATTGCCGGTGGATATAGCGGCAGCGACTGAATTTTCAGCTGACGCTGATTATTCAATAGTTGCGGCTGATGCGATTCCGGCAGATCGTATGGGCTTAGATATCGGTCCTAAAACGATTGAATTGTTCTCAGATGCCGTTAAGAACGCCGGTACAGTAGTTTGGAACGGTCCAATGGGTGTATTCGAATTTGAAGAGTTTGCCAAAGGTACCAGAGCAATAGCAGATGCCCTGGCTAATTCTGATGCTATCAGTATTGTCGGTGGAGGTGACTCTGCAGCGGCAGTTGAACTGATGGGCTTTGCTGATCAGGTTACTCATATTTCAACCGGTGGAGGTGCTTCTTTAGAATTACTGGAAGGAAAAGTATTACCGGGACTGGACTGCCTGATGGACGGTGGAGAAGGCCGCAGAATCTTTGCTGCAGGTAACTGGAAAATGAATGCCGGAGTACCGGCAGATGCAGAAAAACTCTTGCTTGAATTATTACCTCTTGTTAAAGATGCAGATTCCAAAATTGCGATCGGAGTACCTTTCACAGCATTGGCAAAAGCTTTGGAAGTGACCGCATATAGTAATGTGAAAATCGCAGCTCAAAATTGTCATTATGAAGATAATGGAGCGTATACCGGTGAAGTATCTGCCAAGATGTTAGCTGAGATGGGTGTACCTTATGTAATTATCGGACATTCAGAACGTCGTGAATATTTCAATGAAACAGATGAAACAGTTAATCTAAAAGCAAAAGCTGCTTTGAATTGGGGCGTACGACCCATCATTTGTTGTGGTGAGAGTTTGGCACAACGTGAAGCAGGCGAAACATTTGATTGGATTAAAGGTCAAATCGTTAACGGCTTAGAAGGTATTCCCGCAGATAAAATGAGCTTTATCACGATTGCTTATGAACCTATCTGGGCCATCGGTACAGGAAAAACTGCAAGTGATGAGCAGGCTCAAGAAGTTTGTGCATATATCAGAGAATTAGTTGCTGAATTATATAATGAACAAATTGCTGCTGAACTTGTGATTCAATATGGAGGTTCAGTGAATGCCGGTAATGCCGCTGGCTTGTTCGGTCAATCTGATATTGACGGAGGACTTGTCGGTGGGGCTTCTTTAAAACCACAAGACTTTAGTGTTATTTGTTTAGCATAAAAACTCTAGGCTCAAACAATCCGGTTTGGGCCTAATTTTTAATTAGTTGAATAATTTTTAATCTCAAGGAGTAATATTAATGACAGAGATCAAACAAAGACCGGTTGCTCTATTTGTTTTGGACGGTATTGGTATTAATGAAAATAAAGAATTTAATGCTGTTTATACTGCTAAAACTCCCAACCTGGATAAGTATCAAGTTGCTTGGCCAAATACCAGCATTAAAACTTCCGGACAAGATGTAGGTCTTCCTGACGGACAAATGGGAAACTCAGAAGTCGGTCATATGAATATAGGAGCCGGACGAGTAGTTTATCAGGATTTAAGCAGAATTAGCAGAGCGATCGATGACGGTAGTTTTTTTGAAAATGAACCTCTTGTTTCAGCGATTGAATATGCAAAGACCAATCAATCTGCTCTACATTTATTAGGTTTGCTTTCAGACGGTGGAGTGCACAGCCATCAAAAACATTTATATGCTTTACTTAAAATGGCAAAAGATCATGGTCTTAAAAAAGTATACATTCACTGTTTTTACGACGGACGCGATGTACCGACAACGGCCGGTGTTCGTTATACGGAAGAATTACAAGCCAAGATCGATGAGCTGGGAATTGGTGAAATAGCTTCAGTCAGCGGTCGTTATTATGCTATGGACCGTGATAATCGTTGGGAACGTGTTGTTCAAGCATATGATGCATTGACCAGTTTTGCTTCCAAATCAGGTACAGATCCTGTCCAAGTCCTAAAGGATTCTTATGCTGAAGGTGTTACCGATGAATTTATTGTACCTACCACTATTGTAGACCAGGAAGGTCAGCCGGTGGGGCTGGTTGAAGATACCGATAGTATTATTTTCTTCAATTTCCGTCCTGATCGAGCACGTGAATTGACCAGAGCATTTAAAGAGCCTGATTTTTCAGAATTTGAATTGAAAACCGGTCATCTGGATCCCTACTATGTGACAATGACGGAATACCATAAGGATTTCTATGCTTTTGAGAATTTTCAAGTTGCATATGGTCCACAAGTTTTAAATAATACGTTTGGTGAATATGTTTCCGGTTTAGGCCTTCAACAATTGAGAATTGCTGAAACTGAGAAATATCCTCATGTTACGTTTTTCTTTAATGGCGGTATTGAAAAAGAATATCCCGGTGAAGACAGAGCCTTACTTCCGTCACCTAAAGTGGCTACATATGACTTGATGCCGGAAATGAGTGCTTATGATATTACGGCTGAACTTTTGAAACGCTTGGATTCAGATAAATATGACACGATTATCTGTAATTATGCCAACGGTGATATGGTAGGACATACCGGTGTATTTGAAGCAGCTGTTGCAGCAGTAGAAGCTGTTGATGATTGTGTAGGGCAAGTGGTTGAGAAGATTTTGGAAATGGGAGGCATTGCACTATTAACAGCGGATCATGGTAATTGTGAACAGATGGTAGATCCTGTAACTAAGGAAATATTTACTGCTCATACAACCTTCCCGGTCAGATTGATCGTTGTTGGTCAAGAGAATATAGAACTGAAGTCCGGAGGACGTTTGGCGGATCTCGCTCCCACGATGTTGGATCTGATGGAAGTTGAACAACCTGAAAAGATGACAGGTGAAAGTCTAATCATTAGAAAATAAGCTTTCGCTAACTAACCCCAAATTCATACTATTATAAAGTATGCTATAATAATAATCTGAATAAATATATAAATAAAGTTGTAAATTTCGGTCAAAAGGAGAAAAATAATGACTAAAAAGAAACAATTTATGACGATGGACGGGAATATGGCCGCAGCTTACACTTCGTATGCATTCTCCGAAGTAGCGGGCATTTATCCGATTACTCCATCATCACCAATGGCCGATTATGTTGATCAGTGGTCGCAAGAAGGCCGCAAAAACATTTTCGGACAAACTGTAGATGTTATTGAAATGCAATCTGAAGCCGGTGCTGCTGGATTTGTACATGGTTCATTGGGAACCGGTGCTTTAACCACCACTTATACAGCTTCACAAGGTCTATTGTTAATGATACCGAATATGTACAAAATCGCCGGTGAATTATTACCCGGTGTTTTTCACGTTACTGCTAGAGCAATAGCTGGACAAGCGCTATCCATTTTCGGTGATCAATCTGACGTAATGGCTTGTCGCCAAACCGGATTTGCAATGCTGGCCTCATCCAGTGTGCAAGAAGCTCATGAAATGGCTGCAGTTGCACATTTAGCAGCGATAAAAGGACGTGTTCCTTTCTTACATTTCTTTGATGGTTTCAGAACATCTCATGAATATCAAAAAATTGAAGTCATGGATTATGATGATCTGGCAGAATTAGTAGATATGGATGCTGTTGAAGCATTCCGCAAACGTGCCCTCACACCGAATGATCCGGTAATTCGCGGTACAGCTCAAAACCCTGATGTGCACTTCCAAGCTCGTGAAGCATCTAATCCTTATTATGTTAGATTAGTTCCGATTATTGAAGAATACATGTCAGAAATTAGCAAATTGACAGGACGCGAATATGTTCCTTTCAAATATTATGGTGCTGAAGATGCTGAAGAAATTATTGTATGTATGGGTTCAGTATTCGAAACAGCTTGTGAAACGGCAGATTATCTGAATTCTAAAGGACAAAAAGTCGGTGTAGTTCATGTTTATTTATATCGTCCTTTCTCAATCGATCATTTATTGGATGTAATTCCTGAAACTGTAAAATCAATCGGAGTTCTTGATCGAACCAAAGAACCTGGTGCAGAAGGTGAACCTCTCTATTTAGACGTTGTTGGAGCATTCAAAGATGTTGAAAATGCACCAAAAATTGTCGGCGGTAGATATGGTTTAGGTTCTAAAGATACTACGCCGGATCAAATTTTGGCAGTCTACAAAAACTTACAAGCCGATGAACCAAGACATAACTTTACAATTGGAATCAATGATGATGTAACTCATCTCTCACTACCAATAGAAGAAAGCATTGATGTTGCTCGTGAAGGAACATTTGCTGCGCGCTTCTGGGGTTTAGGTTCTGATGGTACAGTTGGAGCGAATCAGAATTCGATTAAAATTATCGGTGATAATACTGACATGTATGCTCAGGCCTACTTCAGTTATGACTCAAAGAAGTCAGGTGGTATCACAATTTCAGATTTGCGTTTCGGAGATCAACCGATTAGAGCACCTTACTTAGTTGATTTGGCAGACTTTGTCGCCTGTCATAATCAAGCATACGTACATACTTATGATATGTTAAGCCCATTGAAAAAAGGCGGATCATTCCTGCTCAATACACAATGGACAGAAGAAGAATTAGAAGACAAATTGCCGGGCAAGATGAAACGTTTCTTAGCTGAAAATGAAATTAACTTTTATACAATCAATGCTGTTGATTTAGCGGTTGAGATCGGTTTAGGCTCAAGAATTAATACAATTTGTCAGGCTGCTTTCTTTAAGATTACTGAAGTTATTCCGGTCGAGGAAGCTGTCGGCTACATGAAAGATAGAATTGTTAAGTCTTATGGTTCAAAAGGTGAAGATATCGTCAATATGAACTATGCTGCAGTCGATGCAGGAATAGAAAATGTTGTTAAGATTGATGTGCCTGCTGAGTGGGCCGATGCTGAAGATGAAATAATGCCTGTTCGTGAAGCTCCTGATTTTGTCATGAATATTGCAGACATTATGAATCGTCAAGAAGGTGACACACTTCCGGTATCAGCTTTTGCAGATCGTGCAGATGGAACTATTCCTCTTGGCACAAGCCAATATGAAAAGCGTGGTATCGCAGTCAATATTCCAAATTGGTTGCCTGATAAATGTATTCAATGTAATCAATGTGCATTTGTTTGTCCGCATGCAGTAATTCGTCCGGTTCTTCTGGATGAAGAAGAAACTGCTGCTGCACCTGAAGGATTTATTACGATCGGTGGTTCAAAACCATACGAACAATATCAATACAAAATTCAAGTATCAGTTTTAGACTGTATCGGTTGCGGTTCATGTGCAAATATCTGTCCGGGTAAAGCACTTGAAATGGAACCAATCGAAAAACATATGAATGAAGTTGCTAATTGGGAATATGCAGAAACTGTAGCCCATAAAGCAAATCCGATGAGAAAAACAACAGTTAAAGGTTCACAATTTGAAGAACCGTTACTCGAGTTCTCAGGCGCATGTGCAGGCTGTGGTGAAACACCATACATTAAACTGTTGACCCAATTGTTTGGTGACAGAATGCAAATTTCGAATGCTACAGGCTGTAGTTCAATTTGGGGTGCATCTTCACCTTCATCACCGTACACTAAGAATCGTGACGGTTTCGGACCTGCTTGGGCTAATTCATTGTTTGAAGATGCAGCTGAACACGGCATGGGCATGCATATGGGTGCCAAACAGATTCGAAACAGGGCAACCAAGAAGATAGAAGATCTGGTTGCGCTTAATGTCGATGACAAGATCAACGCTGCAGCTGCAGAATGGCTGGATAGCTATGATGACGGTGATAAGCAACGTGAAGTTACGGATAATTTAGTAGCTGCACTCGATGCTTACAGCGGTGATAATGCAGATGCTAAAGTTCTGGTTGACGGAATTCTCGGCTTAAAAGATTATTTGATGAAACGTTCATCCTGGATTATCGGTGGTGACGGTTGGGCATATGACATTGGCTTCGGTGGCTTAGATCACGTTCTGGCTTCAGGCGAAGACATTAATATTTTCGTACTGGATACAGAAGTTTACTCTAATACCGGAGGACAAGCTTCAAAATCAACCCCTCTAGGAGCGATTGCAGAATTTGCTTCCGGTGGTAAACCGATGAAGAAAAAAGACCTGGGCATGATAGCCACAACATACGGTTATGTATATGTAGGTCAAATCTCAATGGGAGCAAACCAAGCTCATGCATTGAGAATAATTGCTGAAGCGGAAGCATATAAAGGACCTTCAATCATTATTGCCTATGCACCATGTATTTCACATGGTATCAGAGGTGGATTGACCTTAGCCCAGACCAGAATGAAAGATGCTGTTGAAACCGGATACTGGCATCTCTGGAATTATGATCCTACTAAATCGGCTAAAGGTGAGAATCCGTTTACTCTCACATCAAAGCCGCCTAAGAAGGATTATCGTGAGTTTATTTCTCAAGAAGTACGCTATACTGCATTGAATAGACAATATGATGCAGAAAAAGTGGCGGAAATCTTTGATAAAGCTGCTGAAGCTGCTGACGAACGTTATCAAACATACATACGTATGGCGGAAGCAGACTACAGTACAGCTGAATCAGACTAATAATTTCTCAGCAGGAAATTACTGCAAAGATAAATAACAAATATGTTATAATAAATCCCCGCAACATTTGAACATTGCGGGGATTTTTCTAACTGGAAAATCGGCTGACCAGATTAGGTAAGCTTTTAGGCTGCACATATAATAAGGAGTCTTTCTTAAATGCGGGTAAGTTTTAACAGTGCATTACATCTATCAGATACGTTAGTACCTGATTTGTTTATCACGGAATATATGAGAAAATTAAGCGGCACTGCAATCAGTTGTTATTTAATGCTCTTATTAACATTTCAGCATGGCAATAGAAAAGCTTCTCCTTCAGATCTGGCACAAAGATTGGGGATCAGTGAGAGCAAGATAGAACAAGCTCTGACCGAATTACAGCAATTACATCTGATTGTCATTCAAAGCGGTCAAATTGAATTAATAGATATTAAGTTGAAAGAAATCAAACGTAATTTTACTGATCAACAATCTGATGAACAGATCAGTGAAACACAGATTTCAGAAAGAGAAGCTATTATAAGACAGGTTAATGATACTTTTTTCCAAGGTGTAATGGCTTTAGGATTTTATACTAAAATAGATGAATGGTTTAATAAATATCAATTTGAACCTGAAGTAGTTTATGCAATTTTTTCAGAAGCAGCCTCCAAGAACAAATTGGACGGTCCGGGATATGTTTCAGGGATTGCCGACAACTGGGGCAAACAAAAAATAAAAACCTACAGTCAATTACATCAGTATTATCAAAATTTTGAAGCAAGACGCAATATTATTAATAAGATTCGCAAACAACTTAATCTTAGAAATCCGCTTAACAGATATCAAGAGCAAATGATCGATAAATGGCTTGAACAATATAAATTTGATTTTGAAATTATTGATCTGGCAATGGCACAAACAGTAAATGCCAGTTCACCGAGTTTTCGATATATTGATTCAATTCTGACAGCTTGGCATAAGAAGGAACTAAAAACAGTAGAGGCTATTGAAGAAGATCTGGCAAACTATCGCAAACAAGCAGCTCAGAAAAGACAGAACAGTTCTCAAGTTAAGGGTAGAAGGCGTCTTAAAACTAAAGAGCAGGCAGAACAAGATGTTCCTGAAGAGGAATTGTATCGGATAGATTTGATTCAGCGTTATTCTGAAGCTGCAAACGGTGAAGAATAATGCGAAATTTTGATCAATATACCAAAAAGCGTTTGAGACGTTATTATGAGCTACTGAGACAAAGAGCTGAACGAATCAGAGATCATAAAGTTGCATCAATTCAGGCAACCCACCCTGATATTATTGAACTTGAGAGTTTAATTATTCAGGCAGGTGTGGCCCAAGTCAAAAACAAAATAGGACAAAATTATAATTCATCGGAACATGATCTGGAATCATTGGAACAAAAATTGAGTGATTTATTACGGGCTAATGATATCCCTGCCAATTATCGTGAGCCGGAATATAACTGCCAAATCTGCTTTGATCGAGGCTGGGTAAATAATGATTATTGTGTTTGTGTGGATCAGGCTTTGATTGAAATCAATCAACAGGACAGCTTGTATTTACCGCCTGCAGACCAAAATTTTAACAATTTTGACTTAGAAGTTTTTTCTGATCAAAAAAATCCGGTATTTTTTCAAGGTAATCTCTCACCTAGAGAAGCCATGCGTGGTTTAAGGGCTATAGCTAAGAAATATACTGAAGACTTTCAGCAAAAACCTGATAATTTATTCTTGTTCGGTACGACAGGTACAGGTAAAACTTTCCTGATGTCTTGTATTGCTAATGAGCTTAAAGAACAAGGTGTCAATCTGGTTTTTATCAAAGCTGTACGTTTATTTGAGTTAATGGCTCAACGTAGAACTTTACTCAATAGTTTCAGCCCGGATCCGGAAGAACAAGATGCCGTGAAAAGGCGGATTGATTTGATCAACAAAACAGAATTACTGTGTATTGATGATGTTGGACTTGAAGCAAAAGGATTGCTCAATACTTATTCCGATTTCATTGTTCTCTTGGATGAACGTTATAATTTCGGTTTGCCGGTGATCATGACCAGTAATTTAAAGCCGATTCAACTCGGCGAAGATTATGATGAGAGAATCCAGAGCAGAATTACCGGAGATTACCAGCTCTTGATGTTTGAAGGACCTGATACGAGAAGTAAGACTGCTCGAGGAAAGATGGAACAAGATGAAAATTAGATCCGGTATCGACATTTTAGATTTAGGCAGATTTGAGAAATCCTATCAAAGAAGAGGGCAAAAGTTTTTAGAAACTTTTCTTGTTGAGCAGGAAATTGAGTTAGCCCAAGGAAAAACTGAAAGTCTAGCAGGATTTTTTTCAGCCAAAGAGGCAATATCTAAAGCTATTGGTAGTGGAATTTGGCAAGCTAATGTCAATTGGCATAATTTTTTAATCATAATTGATGATTTGGGTAAACCGTCTGTCAGATTAAGTGGTGAAGCGTTAGCCCGTTATGATAAAATGGGCGGCATAGATTTAGATATCAGTATCAGTCATGAAAAAGAATATGTGGTTGCATTTTGTGTTATTTTGCTAAAATCAAAAGAATAGTAATATGAGTGAAGAAAAAAGTAAAGCAGAAAAGATTCAAGACAGCTCGCCGGAACATGATTTGACGGCGAAAAAGCTTGAAATAGTCGAGCAAGAGATATACATAGATAAAATAAAAGATAGAAGACTTCCGAAATGGATTATTCCGCTAATTGTTGTTTTTATTATCACTTTATCTCTGATTTTTTTAGTGCCAAATTTATTCAATCAGTTTTTGTCTAAACAAGCTACAGAAAATGTAGTAGAAACAGAAGAGCCTGATCCGTTTCTTCGTGAAGCTGAAGCTGTAATTAATCAAAAGAGTGTGCATTTATTTGTAGAGCCAAGTCTGAGGGCAATATCCACGACATCTGCTATCTATAATGAACCTGTGAAAATTCTTAATGCGCAACCAAATAACGGTTTTTATCAAATTGAGCTTGCCGATGGATCTCAAGGTTATGTCCCGCAAGCTAGTTTGACTTTTGATCTTATTTCTTTGAATTCTGATGCAATCAAAAACAAAGTACTACTTATCAATCGAGAAAAAGTGATAGCTTCGGATACAGTAGGCGGTAATATTCTGGCCACGGTACCGATGGGATGTTTGCTTTATGCCGATTATGTAACGGATAATGTTGTACGTGTTATTTTACCTGGTGGAGAGGTTGGGTGGATGAGCAGAGAGAATCTGTTGGTAATTCAGGCAAATCAAACTATACCTGAACCGGAAAAGAAAAAAGCAGATATTTTTTGTTCCAGCGCTCTGATGTTTATTAACGTTGCTTATGTACCGGGCGGTATTGACATGGAAGGTATAGATATTCCGGGAATTGTTTATCTTTCCGGCAAGACGAACGGTCTAGATATTCCGCGAGATATGCAAAAGCAATCTAAACAAGGTACCCAGATTTCTTTTGAGAGAAATAAAGATGAATCAGCTAATATAGATGCCTTGAAGCCCGGAGACTTGCTTTTCTTTTCTTTAGAGAATGATCCGGATCAAATTGATTCTTCTGCTATTTATATGGCTGACGGAAATATTCTCTACGCAAGCGGCAATATGAGTTCGGTCCAGATTATCAGTTTGGCAAATAATGAAAAATTGTCTAAAGATCTGATTGTGGTGAAGAGATTATTTGAGTAAAAAACTAATTTTGTTATTTTTCGAAAATGATTTGACAACTTGATAATTCGTTGCTATTATCATTAGGCGTTTAAAATAGCGTATGCACGGCGGCGTAGCTCAGCTGGCCAGAGCATTCGGTTCATACCCGGACGGTCGTAAGTTCAAATCTTACCGCCGCTACCAAGATGGCCCATTGGTCAAGAGGTTAAGACACCGCCCTTTCACGGCGGAATCAGGGGTTCGATTCCCCTATGGGTCACCACAAATAACCTGTAATGGCTCAAATTACAGGTTATTTTATTTAAAAGTGATTAATGCTAAATATCGCAAGAATAAACGCTATGTATAAAATATATGCATGAGCAAATTCCTGAATGGAGGTGCAAGGATGGCTAAATGTGATATCTGTGATAAAGATATGAATTTTGGAAGAAAAATAACAATGACACGTTCTCAAATTTCGCGTCGCGGTCTTAGACAACAAAAAGCCAATGTAAAACGCGTTCGCGTTATGGTTGACGGGACACCGAGAAAAATGAATGTTTGTACACGTTGCCTCCGTTCTGATAAAGTAGAACGCGCCTAAACGAGACATTTATTATTGATAATCTTAAGCTCGATACTTCTTTTTCGAAGTTCGAGCTTTTTTATTTAGACTATCTATTTTGTAATCGCCCATCAATTTGAGAAAAAATTATTAAATTAAGAATAGATTAGTAATATTTGCGCTAATTATGTAAAATAAGGGTTAATATTGATTTTGAAAAATAAACCAATGAAGTATTTTCAATTATTTTTATTTATTTGAGGGTGAAGAGATTATGAAGAATCTGAAAAAACTTATGAAAAAAGCAATGATTTTGAGTTTAAGCTTGATTATGTGTTTGATGCTGATCAGTTGTGGATTAAAAGATGATCAGGATACAGCAGATAAGAAAGACGAATCGGTAGAAGATGAAAATACCGGAGTTCAGGAGAATTTACCTCCTGCATTGGATAAACAGATAACTCCGATCAGTGATATAGAACAAGTAACTGATTCTGAAACAGCTAAGACGATCATTTCCGATCTGACGGAAGTAGCAGAATTGACAACAGATTCTGATAACAAAGGTGTCTCAGTTATTTTAAAACATGATGATAAGCTTAAATCAGTACCTTTAGAATACTCTTTTATTAATTGGATTTCTGAACAGACTAAGCCTGTGATCATTGAATTTGTTGCAGATTATTCCGAACCGAGTAATAAATCTTTACCATATCTTTATGCTATGGCAGATAAATATTCAGATACAGCGATCGTAGCTTTGGTCGATATTGAACAAACACCACGTTTTGTTGATGATTTTGATCTCGAATATGTACCGACCTATTATGTTTCAAAAAATCTGACTCTTTATGTAGTTGAAACAAGCTTTGATCCTACAGCAGAGCCGAGCTTGTTGGATAAAATAGAGCAAGTATTAACCAAGTAAATATAGATTTTATTTATTCTCAATGCAACCTGTTTTGAAAAGAATGATGCCCTATCGCAAGCGAATTGTTATAGGGCAATCTTTTAAGTTTACAGAAGTAATTCTGGAGCTGATCGTACCGTTGTTGATTGCACAAATGGTCGATCAGGGTATTTTAGGTTCACAGCCAAATTTGATTATTAGGTATACCGTTTTCAGCTTGGTTTTAGCGGTTTGTGGAATGCTTTGCGCATTAGTTTGTCAATACAATGCGTCTCTGGCTTCTCAAGGTTATGGAACGGATTTACGCAATGATCTTTACTCTCACGTCATGTTTCTTTCTGAAGTGGAAATAAATAGAATCGGTGCCGCTTCATTAACTACCAGAATCAACTCAGACATTCAAGTCTTACAACATGCGATGGCGATGTTAATCAGATTAATCCCCAGAACACCTTTTATTTGCATAGGATCAATTGTTATGGTTTTTACAATTAATCCTAAATTCACGATACTTTTCATTATTGCTGTTTTGATATTTGTGTTAATTCTTTATTTAATTATTAAAGCTATCTTGCCTCTGATCAACAGATCACAACAACTTACCGATCGCTTAACCGGCAGACTTTTAGAATTACTTGAAGGTATTAGAGTAATCAGAGCAGTTTCACATAGTAAAGAAAAGGCAAAACAATATCATTGGACAAATGAAGACTTAGAAAAAACAATGAACCGCATCGGGCGCTTATCGTCCTTGATGAATCCTTTGACCATGTTGGCTTTGAACTTTATCGCGATCTCATTATTGTGGTTCTCTGCAGGGGAGATCAGAATAGGTAACTTAGAGGCCGGACAAATCATTGCCATGATTAATTATTTAACAATGTTGCTTACTGCACTAGCTGTTCTATCAAACTTAGTACTCTTGTCATCAAGATCATATGCCAGTGCTCTCAGAGTCAGTGAAATTTTGCAAATAGAGAAAAGAGTTGAAGATCCGCATACTATAACGGATTATCTGATAGAAACAGATAAAGAACGAAAACCAAAACGGCATAATACAATCTCTTTTAATCAAGTTAATTTTGCTTATCCTAATAGCGGGAAATTGCTGTTTTCAGATTTGACCTTCGACCTTCCTTTCAACAACTCCCTGGGAATTATCGGTTCAACCGGTTCGGGCAAGTCGAGTTTAGCTTATCTGATAGAAAAACGTTATTCAATTGAGTCCGGCACAATTAAATTATTTGAATGTAATATTGATTCTTATTCAGAGTCAGAATTGTTAGATTTGGTTCAAATTGTACCGCAAAGCAGCTTTCTTTTCAGTGGCACATTGCGTGATAGCTTGACAGCAGGTGTTGCTCAAATTTCGGATACTGAAATTTGGCATGCTTTGAAAATTGCTCAAGCAAAAGATTTTGTAGCACAGGATACTCAAGGTCTCTTACAAAAAGTTGAGCGTGGTGGAGTTAATTTTTCCGGAGGACAAAAGCAAAGGCTGTGTATTGCCAGAGCATTGCTCCGGAAACCCCGTATTTTGATTTTCGATGATAGCTCCAGTGCTTTGGACCTAGCAACTGATGCTGCACTACAGAAGGCATTGAGAACAGATACCTTGTATGAAGATACTTCTATAATTACAATTAGCCAACGAATAGCTACAGTTAGTAAGTCTGATTTAATATTGCTTCTGGATAACGGTTTGATATCCGGTTTTGGAAGTCATCAGGAATTGTTGGCTTCAAATAAGTTATATCAGGAAATATATCGCTCGCAAACTGAAACGACTCCGGCCGAAATAGATTATTTAGCTAGAAGGAAACCGTAATATGCCAAGGTCAAATTCTACATTTTCTATATTAATGCAAAGAATGTTGCAATCTCCTTACCGTTTATTGTTGATTATAGTCTTTGCCATAAGCGGGAATATTTTGATGTTGAGCGGACCCAAATTAATTGGTCAAGTTATTGATTTACTTAGTCTTAATCAAGGTAGAGTTGAGCTTGAGTTTATTCAATTGTTGATCATTTTGGCTGTAGTCTACTTACTTGCTTCAATTCTCCATTGGTTGCTCGGCTTGATGAGTTCTCAGGTGTCAGCTAAAGTCATCTTTGGTTTGCGGACTGATATTTATAATCATTTGGATAAAATGCCGTTGAGTTTTTTTGATTCGGTACCTTATGGCTCAGTGACCAGCCGAATTAGCACGGATATGGATCAGGTTAATGATGGTTTAATTAGTGGCTTACCCCAACTATTTTCCGGGATTGTCAGCTTATTCGGTTCTCTCTATTTTATGTTAATAATTAGTTGGCAGGTCACTTTATTAATATTATTCTTAACCCCGATTATTATGTTTGTTTCCAGAATAATTAGTCGCAGTTCGTATAACATGTATAGTAAGGAAGCGGAACAAAGAGGCGTTCTGAATAGCATGGCCGAAGAGACAATCAGTCAACATGCTTTGAGTAGAACTCTGCAAGCGGAAGAACAGTTTATTGCTCAATATAAAGAAATGAATTCTGAACTTTATAATTATGGTCAAAAAGCGCAATTCTATTCTTCATTGACTAATCCTTCAACTCGATTGATCAATGCCATTTCATATATCCTCTGTGGCTTCTTAGCCAGTTATCTTGCTTTAAAAGGTGAATTGACCGTAGGTCAGGTCGGAAGTTTACTCTTTTATGCTAACCAATTTTCTAAACCGATCAATGAAATTACCGATATAATCACACAATTACAAGCTGCATTAGCTTCTGCTGATAATATATTTAACTTATTAGCACTGGAAACCGAAACGACTGAACCTGGAACCATGCCAAACTTGAACGTGAAAAAAGGTAGGATTGAATTTAAGCATGTTTATTTTTCATATGATAAATCCCAACCTTTGATCAAGAATTTAAATCTTACTATTCCCGAACGTTCTAAAATAGCAATAGTTGGACCGACAGGTGCCGGAAAAACTACTTTGGTAAATTTATTAATGAGATTTTATGATTTAGATGGTGGCGCTATTTATATCGATCAGCAGAAGATAGCCGATCTGACCAGACAAAGTGTGAGACGTGGATTCGGTATGGTACTACAAGATGTTTGGCTTTTTAAAGGGACAATTATTGAGAATTTGTCATTTGCCAATCCTGCCGCTTCAAGAGCAGAAATAGAGAAAGTTTGCGAAAAAGTTGAAGCCGATCAATTTATCAGAAGACTTGAACATGGTTATGAAACGATCATCGGCGAAGAGACAACATTGTCGCAAGGTCAAAAACAACTATTAACTATTGCAAGAGTAATGTTACAAGATCCGCCGATGCTGATCCTGGACGAAGCTACTTCTGATATTGACACAGTGACTGAAATGCGTGTGCAAAAGGCTTTTCATGAGATGATGAAGGGTAGAACCAGTTTCGTGATTGCTCATCGTTTATCGACGATCCTGGACGCTGACCTGATTTTGGTTATGCAAAACGGTGATATCGTTGAGCAAGGAGACTTTAGCTCTTTGATGCAAAACGACGGTCTATTCAAACATCTCTATGAAAGCCAATTTAATCCTGTCTAAAATTTATTCCGGTTTATAGGTTTCTCTTAAAGAAACTGCGCGGTTAAATACCGGTTTCTCCGGTGTTGAGTCCTTGTTGTCTTGAATGAAATAGCCTTGACGGATAAACTGAAAATCAGAATCCTGTCCTTCTTCTAAAAGCCAAGGCTCGAGTTTGGCATTCTTGATAACTTGGAGTGAGTCCTGATTAATTAATTCATGATAATCTAAATCCGAGGCATCCGGATCTTTAACAGTGAACAATTTATCATAAACTCTGATTTCGGAATCAACTGCCGCATTGACATCCACCCAATGGATTGTACCGCGAATCTTTCTGCCGTCGGCTGCTTTACCGCCTTTGCTTTCCGGATCATATTCAGCTAAGACAGCTGTAATGTTACCGTCTTCATCTTCCAGATGACCGGTACATTTAACAATATAAGCGCCACGTAAACGAACTTCATTACCCTCATAGAGGCGATGGTATTTTTTGGGAGGATCTACCGCATAATCATTGCGTTCAATCCAAACTTCACGGGAGAAGCTCATCTCATGTGTGCCAAATTCCGGCTTATAGGGGAAGTTTTGCACTTCAACTTGTTCAGTCTGATCAGCGGGATAATTAGTGATGATTAACTTGATTGGATCCAATACTGCTGAACCACGCAATGCATTGTCATTTAGATCTTCGCGGAGGCAGAATTCTAAGAAATCATGACTGACTATGGATTCTACTTTTGAAATTCCAATTCTTTCACAAAAATTGCGAATTGCTTGCGGAGTATATCCTCTACGGCGTAAGCCGCTGATTGTAGGCATCCGAGGATCATCCCAACCGTCGACAATTCCTTCTTCAACTAATGTGCGAAGTTTTCTTTTGCTCATGATAGTATATTCAATATTTAATCTGGCAAATTCAATTTGACGCGGGATATAAGGTACGCTGCAATTCTCAACAAACCAATCATAGAGGGGTCTGTGATCTTCAAATTCTAAAGAACAGAGAGAGTGAGTGATTCCTTCAATTGCATCTTCTAACGGATGAGCAAAATCATACATCGGATAGATACACCAATCATCTCCTGTCCGATGATGTTTTTCATGAGCAATCCGATAGATTACTGGATCGCGCATATTAATATTTCCTGAATTCATGTCAATCTTTGCTCTTAAGGTCATTTTGCCATCTTCAAATTCGCCTGCACGCATTCTGCTGAATAAATCCAGATTCTCTTCAATGGAGCGATCGCGATAAGGACTATTTTGTCCCGGTTCGGTCAAAGTTCCTCTAGTTTCACGGATTTGATCTGCGGTCAATTGACAAACGTAGGCCAGACCTTTTTCTATTAACTCCACGGCATATCCGTACATCTCTTCGAAATAATCCGAAGCGTAATAAAAACGATCTCCCCAGTCATAGCCCAGCCAATGCACATCTTCTTTGATAGCGTCAACATACTCAACATCTTCTGTGATCGGATTTGTATCATCCATTCGAAGATTACATAATCCATTATATTTTTCCGCTGTGCCAAAATCTATATAAATTGCTTTGGCATGACCTATATGTAAATATCCGTTCGGTTCGGGCGGGAATCTGGTATGAACAGTTCGACCTTCATATTGACCGCCACTTGCTATATCCTGATCGATAAAATCGTGGATAAAATTGTTCGGCATCTTACCTGGATTATTTAAAATTGATTTTTTTACTTCTGTCATTAAACTTCACCTCAGTTGAAATAATTGTTTGAGTAATCAGATTACTGATTATTATTTTTTTCTAAATTGTTAACGGCATTGGTTAAGCGCTGTAAAGACTCTTCTTGCCCGAGTAATAATAATAATTCAATTGAACCGCCCGGAGTTACTTGTCTGCCGGATAGAGCTATACGAACCGGGTTCATGATTTGACCGGTTTTTAATTCCAGTTCAGGACCTAAACCCATTAATAGCCCATGAATCGTTTCACGCTCAAAACCATCAAGGGTAGCTAAACGTTCAATAATACTTTTCAGAACTTTTTCCGCTATCTCCGGTGTTAACTTACTACGTTTATGTACATACATTTCTGGATTGAAGGGATCCGGTTGTTTCACAAAATCTAAAATCTGTGGAACATCTGTTTTTTTGGTTATTCTATTCTGCAGCATTTCAGTGATTAGATCTAAATCGTAAGTCTTATCAGCAAAGAAACCTTTTATTTCAGGTTCAATCCATGCCTGAAAAGATTCCTTATCCATTTTCCTAATATATTGTTCATTGTACCAATCAAGTTTTCCGTAATCGAAAGTTGCAGGTGATTTACTTATTCCTGAAACTCTGAAAACGTCAGTTAGTTCAGCAAGACTAAATATTTCTCTTGTATCTTTACTGGGAGCCCATCCTAAAAAGGCAATATAATTTATGATTGCTTCTACCAAATAACCTTGCTTAATTAATTCTTCAAAAGTCGTAGCACCATGTCTTTTAGATAGTTTGGTTCCGTCTTGCCCTAAAATCAAAGGTAAATGAACATATTTGGGAATTTCCCAACCAAAAGCTTCATACAATAAATTATATTTCGGAGTTGATGAAAGATATTCTGAACCACGTACTACATGGGTAATTTCCATTTCATGATCATCAATAACATTGGCGAAATTGTAAGTGGGAAAACCATCAGACTTGAGCAGAATCTGGTCTTCTAATTCTTTATTATCTACACTGATTTCACCAAATATTTCATCATAAAAAGAAGTTTGACCGGCCAAGGGCATTTTTTGTCTGATCACATAAGGTTGCCCCGAGGCAAGTTTAGCTTTAATTTCTGCTTGATCCAGCTCACGGCAATGTCTATCGTAACCAAAATGTTCCGGTTTATCGCTAGACTCTGTTTGATCCGTACTTTGAGTCAAAGAATTTAAGCGTTCTTTGGAACAAAAACAATAATAAGCTTTTCCTTCATCGACTAATTGTTTGGCATAGGGCAGGTAGCGATCAAGCCGCTCGCTTTGAACATATGGAGCATGTGGACCGCCAATATCCGGACCTTCATCATATGTTAAATTTACAATTTCTAGAGTTTCATAAATATGATCTTCTGAACCTTCCACCAAACGTTCTTGGTCTGTATCTTCGATACGTAGAATAAACTCTCCGTCTTGGCTTTTAGCTACTAAATATTCATACAAAGCTGAACGTAAGTTTCCGACATGCATAAATCCTGTTGGACTGGGAGCGAATCTGGTTCTTACTGTTTCCTGCATTATTGCCTCCTCAAAAATCTTATATTTGAACTATTAACTATTATATATAAACAAGTAATTTAGAATAAACCATCTTATATCATAACATAGATAGTTAAATAGCTATCAAAAAAATATTAACGTATTGTTGAATAATAGATAACTATTACATCAAGACTTATTTATGCGATCTTTTAGTTTTTTCTGAATGCTATTCAATCGGTAGAGCCGAATCTGATTTGCTAATTCCCTGATCAGTTTGATAATTCTAATAAATATAATAATACAGAGCAGCAATGTTAAGATGATGATCAGATTACTCAGATTAGGATTTTGTTGTAATGAATTAAATAATCTGCTGAGTAAAGTATTACCGGATAAAATTGACTCACTGGATCCGACTTCAGCCTGTATTTGATCTCCGTCATTCAGAGTAAAGACTACGTGTCCTACAGTACTTCCTCTTGGCAGAGGTCTTGAATGGGGACCGTGCGATACATACTTGACTGCCGGATGAAGAAAATTGTCGGCCACAGGATGAATATAGTTGATGGTCTTCAAAAATATCAGTTCGATCTTGTCGCCTTGCTTGGTTTGGTCAGTGCCCGGATAAGCCTTACCTTGGCTGACCAGAGGTGTAACAGTATAGTAATCTACTATGTCTTGGACTAAATCGACCATTGTTTTGGTAAAAGTATTTCTTGTTTTATCAGTCATCATTATTAAATATTTAATATGATTTTGTTCGCCGATGATCAAACTGAAAGACATCTCATTCTGTTTCAAATTCCAGGCTCCGGTTACTCCTTGATCAACCGCAGAAAAAACTTGGTCAAACGGATGATGTAAAGCGATCATACTATCAGGCAGCCTAGTGTAATATTCTCGTTGGCTGAATAATTGTTCTGCAGTTTGATTCTTCAAAAAAGTAGTAACTAAGTTGGACATATCATTCAAGGTGCTTTTTTGAATTAATAAATGGGCATCTTCAATTAAGTTGAAGTCTTGGGACCAGGTGGCATTATTTTTCAATTCAACAAAGCCGAGCAGATTAGTAAAGTTCGTATTTTGCATATCTAAGTGTTTGGCTTTTTGATTCATTAGCTCAACACATGCTGCGACCGTACCGGCTAATTTTTCTGCTAAAGCTAGTGCTGCTGTATATGAATGTTCGTACATATGCAAGGCCAAAAGAGTTGAGACCAAATATGTTTCATTTTGTTCAATAGTGATTGTATGGTTTTTGGGATCTTGTTCACCAAATGCAATTGCATTTGCACTCACAGTTATACTTTCTTCAAGATTAAGTTGTTCTATAACTAATAAGCTGAGCATAATATGATTAGCAGCGGGCAGAGGAATTGGACTGTTGGCTTGTTGTGCGAACAGTGTTTTATCGAATTCGGTGCTAATGGCTAAGACGTTATTTACATTTATACTCGGATCAAATTCAGAGCTCAATTGTGGAGCCTCTATACCAGCTTCAACATTCCTACCATATATAGCAGAGCTAAATGAGAGCAAGATAAAACAAAAACTTAATAAGATAGATGTGAAAATTGAGCCTGATCTTTGCATGGCTTAATATTATCAGAAAGCTTGTTGCAGGTCGAATACAAAAAGGTTAAAATAGCCATATGAATTTATTAAAAAAACTATGTAGGTTTTCACTTTTTTTTCTTAGTTTAGTAGTCTTTATTAATTTGATCGGTTGTAAAAATATTAATTCCGAAGATGTTAATTTGCCTGCACGTTACGGAGAAAATGGCAGGCTTTGGGCAACTGAATTAGCTCGGGAGTTTCCTGAAAGGTATCCCGGTAGTGAGCAGGAAAAAGCAGCTGCACTATGGATAAAATCAAAGCTGGAAGAACTCGGATATGAACCGCATATTCAGGAATTTGATTTTGAAGACAATAATGGTGAACAAAAAAAATCTGAAAATATCATTCTTGAAATACCGGGTACAGGTTTCAAATATGTGGGAACCGAATCAGGAATGAATTCTGAAGTAAGTCGGATTAATGAACGTTTTCTTGTTGTAGGAACACATTACGATACTCCGCCAAAAAGTGTAAATGCTGATGATACTTTGCCGGCAGAGGGTGATGGGATTCATAACAATGCAGCAGGAGTTGCGACTTTGCTGACTATTGCTAAAGAGTTAAGAAACGATCCGGCAGCTTATAATATACGTTTAGTCTTTTTCGGGGCAAATGGTGTGAAATACGTTGGTGCTCAAGCATTTTTAAATAACTTAAGTCAAACTGAATTGGAATTAATTGATGCAATGTATAACATTGATCGTATTTATGCCGGAGATAAAGTCTATGCTCATGCAGGACAAAATTCAGTTATTAGTGAGCATGAAAAATCTTATGATAAGCGAAAAAAATTATATGAACTGACCGACGTCTATTATAATTATTTACTGTTAACCAACAATGACTTCTCATTATCGACCAATCAGAGTATTTATACAGTGGAGGCATCTAATCTAGAAACGCCTGTCTTGTTTCGAGAATGGACAACCCATTTGGGAGATCATACACCTTTTGACCAAAGAGATATCCCGATTGTTTTTATTGAATCTTTTGAATATAATGTTGAATCTTTTGATGAGTTAGGTAAAGAATCTACCGATCCGAAGTTTTCTGTGGTAAATGGAGTTATTGATGGCAGTAATCTGGATTCCAGTGTTTTTCTTAATGAATATTTTAAAACTTTAGAAGAAGATGAGAACAAAATTCTATTCGGTAATTCTGTTACAGAGACTGAAAAAGAAGAAAAAGATGCTGAGCAAGAAGAAACTACCAGCACTTTGTCTTTAGCAGAGTTAAGAAACAACAAGCATATCGACCGTTTAGAGCGAAGAATTAATAATATTGCTTTTTTGATCATAAAAAGCTCGCAAAGAGGCGATGTTGATTTTGAACAGAAAAAGTAATTTATTTAGATACCATTAGAAGGTGGTTTTATGGTAATCCTGAGTAATATTGTTTTTATAGGTTGGCAGTTTTGGTTAGTTGCTTTCTTGGTCTTTTTGATTGTGGAAGCTATCAGTGTGAGTCTTCTTTCGGTTTGGTTTATGGTTGGTTCAGTAGTTGCTTTAATCTTGAGTTTGGTTGGAGCCTCGCCTGCGGTTCAAGGCATAGCTTTTGTTATTGTCTCTGCTATTTGTCTATTGATTTTTATATTAATAATCAAACCGAGACTTAATAAAAGAACAGAACAAAAAGAAAAGACAAATGCCGATCGAATTATCAATCAGGAAGCGATCGTTTTGCAAACGATCAATCCGCTTGAAAATACAGGACAGATTCGGGTCAGGGGGCAAGTTTGGAGCGCTGCCAGTTATGATGACCTGACCATTGAAAAAGATGATTTGGTAGTAGTAAAAGAAATTAAAGGGGTCAAAGCATATGTTGTCCCTTATAATGAAACAGACGTTTAATTAATATTTATCAAAGGAGTTTATTGATGTTAAGCAATTTAAGTGTTTTTCTTATAGGAGGTGCTATTGCCGGAACGATAGCAATAGCAGTTCTTGCATTAATCGTTATTATTATTTTGATTCGCAGTGTGATTATCGTACCTCAAGCTCATGTCTTTGTGGTGGAAAGATTAGGTTCATATAGAGAAACTTGGCAAACCGGTTTGCATTTTAAAATGCCGTTTATTGACCGAGTCAGCAGAAGGATATCTTTGAAAGAAATCGTGGCCGACTTTGCCCCTCAATTTGTCATTACTAAAGATAATGTTACGATGCAAATTGATACGGTTCTCTTTTATCAAGTGGTTGACCCTATCCTATACAGTTATGGTATTGAAGATCCTATAAATGCTATAGATAATCTCTCAGCAACAACTTTAAGGAACTTAATTGGTGATCTGGAGCTAGATGAGACCTTAACTTCAAGGGATACTATTAATAATCAAATGCGTATTTTACTCGATGAAGCAACAGATCCTTGGGGAATTAAGGTTAATAGAGTTGAGTTGAAAAATATTATTCCCCCAAAAGATATTCAAAATGCAATGGAACGTCAGATGAAAGCTGAACGTGAGAAGAGAGAGAGCATTCTGATTGCGGAAGGTAATAAAGAATCTCAAATAAGAATTGCTGAAGGTGAAAAGGAAGCTGCAATCTTAAGAGCAGATGCAAAAAGAGAACAAGCTATCAGAGAAGCTGACGGTGAAGCTCAAGCGATCTTGAAAATCCAGAAAGCGAGAGCGGAAGGTCTCTTAATGATCAAAAACGTCCAAGCTGATCAGTCAGTCATCTCACTACGTGGTTTGGAAACAATGGAAAAAGTTGCAGACGGCAGGGCAACTAAAATATTAATTCCTTCGGAGCTGCAAGCTTTAGCAACTGCCGGTATTGCAATTAAAGAAACAATGCAAGAACCGCAAGATTTACCACAAGAAAACAATTTAGTTGACAATTGATCAGTTACATACCTTATTTTTTAGGCTAAGAGAAATTTTGTCCTAAGTGGATTTAAGCGTACAATTATTAATAAGTGGTAAACGATTTTATAATTACAATATAGCCTGTTATTTAAATAACAGGCTAATCAAATCAAGGTGAGATATGTTAGCAGGAATAAGCATTAAAAATTTTGCTGTTTTGCAGGAATTAACTCTCGGCTTAGATCTTGCTCAGCTTCAAAATTCAAATAGTTTAAAAGAAGCAAAACAATTAACTACACTCAGTCAATTTACTGTTTTGATTGGTCAGAATTCTTCCGGCAAAACGTCATTTCTTGAATCATTGGAATTTTTATCAAATACTTTAACCAGAGATGTTCAAATTGCTTCTAATTTGTGCAAACAGGGGAGCTACAATAAACTGCTTAATTCTCAAGCAAAGAATAATGGTTTATTAGAATTTGATTTAGTATTTATACCGTCCGGTCAGATCATATTTCCCAAACAATCAGATTCGACACAAAGAGATACTTGGCTGCACTATTCTATAAAGATCAATGCCGATAAAAACTACCGACCCTTTATTCAATACGAATCTGTTGAAAGTTATAGCTTCAAAGCAGGGGTCTTGATCAAAGAGCAACTGCTTGAAAATAATCAAGGCGAGGGTTTTGTTGCTGCGAGAAATTTTGAACAAAACACTAATCTAGAAATGAGTGGACAGACTGAGTTAGCTTCAAATGGTAAAAATCCTATACAGGGTAATGCTCGTGAGCAAATTAAGCTGACTGAGAGGAAGATTTCTGCACTATCTATTTTCGGCAAGATGCTGCAATATCAAGAATTAGTTTGGCTATATGAACAGATTACTAATTATTATTTTGCCCAACTTAACGAGCTACCTGATTTGCGTCAAGAAATCGTGCAAACCGGTGGACATAAACATTTGAATCGCAAAGCAACCAATATTGAAAATGTGCTTTATTATCTAAAAAAAGAAAGATCGGAACAATATCAAGCCTTGGTGCAACGTTTAAATGAAAATCTGCCACCTGAAAATAAACTTGATCCGGAAGATCCTGACATAATTAATGGTAAAGGCAATTTAAAATTATTTATCGTCTATTTGATCTTAGCAGATCAAAGACCTTTGATTGCTTTGGATGAACCTGATGCCGGCTTATATTACGATATGATCGACTCATTAAAAGTCGAGTTACGCGACTATTCTGTACGTAATCCTGATTCTCAAGTATTTATTTCAACCCATAATGCAAATATGCTGGATGCTTTTGCACCGAGTGAAGTTTGGTCATTTGATCGTAGATTTGATCGAGATAATCAACCTCAGATATCGGCACGTTATATCGGTGATGATCAAGTGGTTAAAGCAATGTACCGAGAAGGGGTTGGCCTGGGTTCACTCTGGTATAGCGGTTATTTAGATCAGGATAGTTAGTATTAACGGTATGTATAATGATTATTGAAGTATTAAGTGAAGATAAATCAAGTGTTCCGGTACTAGAGCAGATATTTTCTGAGCTATTATTCGATTATTCTGATCTGGTAAATAAAATAAATATTTATCCTCACCGAGGTAAAGGCAAATTGCCCACTGATCTGAAACAAAAGCCCAAAGCTTTTGCCAGTTCCTTACTCGATTTGCTTCCGGCAAAAATCCGAGCCTACAATCAAATCTATCAAAATCAAGATATTATCTTAGTCGTGGTCTTAGATGCAGACCAAGACGATAAAAATGATTTATATCAAAATATTGAACACGTATTACGAAAGGAAGCCCCTAACAAATTTTTTGTGATCGGTATCCCAATTGAGGAAACGGAAGCCTGGCTGTTAGGTGACAGAAAAGCATTATTTGCAGCATATCCCGATGCCAGAAAATCTATCTTAGAAAATTATGAACAAGATTCAATTTGTGGAACTTGGGAAATATTGGCCAGGGTAATTATGGGAACTCAAGCAGAGCAATTAATTAAGGTCGGATATCCTGCAGTTGGAACTTATAAACATATTTGGGCAGAAAAAATATCACAAAACATGCGCATAAATAATAATCTTTCAAAAAGTTTTCATGAATTCATAAGACGTTTTCGCACAGTTTTAGACTGGGCTCTGGAGGGTAGATGAAGGATTTTGCTAACTCAAATTCCTTTAGCGGATCGAACCCGAACATTTCAGATCCTATAGAAAGTTTATATATTCATGTACCTTTTTGTACCCGTAAATGCGGTTATTGTGATTATTACTCTATTAATTCTGAGCTTGCAAACTTTGATCAATATTTGTCGGGAATTGAATTAGAATTGAAAGCCATATTGGTTGAAATTGCCAAAAATGATCTACAGCTTAACAAATTAAAAACTTTATATATAGGTGGCGGGACGCCTTCTGCTTTACCGCCTGATGTTATGACATCTATAATAGATTTAATCAAAAGAGAGATTGGTTTTACAGATGTTTTAGAATTTACTATTGAGGTAAATCCTGAACCGCTTGGTCATCAAACGGTCCTAGCTGCAATTGAAAATGGGGCAAATAGAATATCTCTTGGTTATCAAGCAAAGCAAGATCATTTGTTAGAAACAATTGGCAGATTGCATACGAATATTGACTTTCTTGAGACCTTGCGCTTAATCCGTGTTTATGGAATAAACAATATCAGTTGTGATTTGATGTTCGGATTACCGGATCAAAGGTTAAATGATGTTTTGCAAAGTGCTAAACAATTAATAGAACTTGATATTCCCCATATTAGTTTTTATTCTTTAATTCTTGAACCGGGTACATTGTTTTATCATAAATATAATAAACGACCTGATTTATTGCCGGCAGAAGAGGTGGAAAGAGCAATGTATCACAGCTTATTAAAGTTTTTTCAACAAAACGGTTATGATTATTATGAATTATCAAGCTGTAGTAAACCAGGCTTTTATTCTCAACATAATTACAATTATTGGACAACCAAACCATATTTGGCTTTGGGACCGTCTGCTCACAGTTACTATAATGGGACCAGGAAAGGCAATGCCCGCTCAATTAATAAATGGCTGGCAGATCCCGAAAAAAATGCCGAGTATGAAAAAATTGATCTTTTTCAAGCTATGCAAGAATATGTAATGTTAGCATTTAGGTTATCCGAAGGCTTTTCTCCTCAAAAGTTCAATAGGCGTTTTGGACAAGAGCATCCTTTCACTTCCGAACTGGACCATTTGCTCAAGCAGGGTTTAATTTATTTTGATCCGATAAGGATGAGTTACCGCTTAACTGAGCGTGGTTTAGATTTTGCTAATCAAGTTTTTATAGAATTTGTTTAAGCTAAATAACTACATCTTCTGTTCAATATTTGACATAATTCTTTACTTTCCATTAGTTGACACATATAAAACAGGGTGATAAAGTTGTTTTTAGCACTCGGACAAGATGAGTGCTAAAGGAGAAATAGATTGTTAACAGAACGCAAAAAACATATATTAAGAGCCATCGTAGATGACTATGTTTTGAATGCCGAGCCTGTAGGTTCCAAATACTTGGTAGATAAGTATAAATTGGATATCAGTTCTGCTACTGTTCGCAATGAAATGAGCGAATTAGAAGAATTGGGTTATTTAGAAAAACCACATACATCTGCAGGAAGAGTACCCTCAGATAAAGGTTATCGGGCCTATATTGATTTGCTTCTAAATTTACAACCGGTTTCACAAACCGATCAAGAAAAAATTACCGGATTTTTTAATGAACATATGGCAGAAGTTACTTCTTTGGTACGTCAATCTGCAAGTGTTCTTTCTGAACAGACTGATTTTCCTTCCTTGGTAATTTCTCCGAGATTTAGTGATACTAGTTTGGAACAAATTAAGCTCCTGATGATTGAACCGGGTAAGGCTTTGGTCGTAGTTGTATTATCGCCCGGTATTGTTAAAGATCGTTTGATTAGAATTTCACCTGAGATTCAACAAGAAGATTTACATTTAATCAGTAAAGTAATAGAGCAGAATCTGAGTGGACAAAAGCTTGATCAGATAACACTGATTGCTGTTTCAGCAGTTGCTGAAGATGTACCTGTTCCTGAAGCTTTATTAAATCAGGTTTTATTTGAAGCATATGTTTCAATTAAACAGGCAGAGAATATTGATTTGCATCTTGAAGGCACCCATAAGCTTTTGCGACATCCGGAATTTCAAGAATTTTCAAAAGCGCAAACTTTTATGGATACTCTGCATCAAGAAGGTCTGGTTGCCGGTTATTTGAGTGAATGGGACAGCATGAATAGCGAATTAGAGTTGACAAAGACCGATTCCGAAGACGATGCAGAGATTTTGCAAACTAAGATCAACAAACACCCTTATTCGGAAGAAAATCCATCTTATATGGTACGAATAGGCCAAGAGATTTCATTAGAAGGCTTAGAAGAGTGCAGTTTTATTACTGCAACTTATAAAATAACAAATAAAATTATCGGTCGTATCGGTATTGTAGGTCCGAAGAGAATGGAATATAGCAAAATAATTTCACAAATTAATTTTATTAATTATACTTTGGATCAACAGATTATGGAATTAGCATCCGGATACGAGCGGAAGGAGGATATTGATGACAAAGAAGAAAGAGCTTGAATCGGAATCAAATGAACAAGCAATTGATAAATCAGAAGTTCAAGAATCAGTTTCTTTAAGCAAAGAGTCTGAAGATTCAAAAGATGATCAATCTGCCGAACCAACTCAAGCTGAGGAAACAGAAGATGTAGATTTAGAGACCCAATATGAAGAATTAAACGATAGATTCTTACGTTTAGTAGCAGAATACGATAATTTCAGAAAACGTACTCAAAAAGAAAAAAATTCTTTATATAATGATTCCGTTCTGGATGTCTGTAAAGCATGGCTACCTGTTTTGGATAATTTAGATAGAGCGATTGATGCAGCGGATAAACTGTCCAGTGAGGAAAGCAAACAAATGGCCGAAGGTATGGAAATGGTCAGACGCCAAGCTCAAGAGACCATGGCCGGATTGGGTGTAGAAGAGATGGATTGTTTGGGAGACAGATTTGATCCACAATATCAAGAAGCTGTTGCTCATATTGAAGATGATTCTTATGGTGAATCTGAAATTATTGAAATATTACAAAAAGGATATATTAAAGGTGATCGTGTCATACGCCATTGCGTAGTCAGGGTTGCAAATTAATTTTATATATAATTCATAACTAAATAAACTGGAGGGACATATATGTCTAAAATAATTGGAATTGATTTAGGAACAACAAATTCATGTGTAGCAGTACTTGAAGGTGGAGAACCGATTGTAATACCGAATCCGGAAGGTGCAAGAACAACTCCGTCAGTGGTAGCATTTACAAAAGATGATCAACGTTTGGTTGGTGCTATTGCTAAACGTCAGGCTGCAAGTAATCCGGATCGTACTGTAATGTCGATTAAACGTGAAATGGGTTCGAATTTTCAAGTGAAAATCGATGATAAAGAATATACACCACAAGAAATTTCCGGTATGATTTTACAAAAATTAAAAACCGATGCGGAAGAATATTTAGGTGAAACGGTTTCTAAAGCTGTTATAACCGTACCTGCTTATTTTAGCGATTCTCAAAGACAGGCAACTGCGGATGCCGGTAAAATTGCCGGTTTAGAAGTTTTGCGAATTATCAATGAACCGACAGCAGCTTCTTTGGCTTATGGTCTTGATAAAGAAACCGAACAGAAAATTGTTGTCTTTGACTTGGGTGGTGGTACTTTTGATGTGTCTATCCTGGAAATTGGAGACGGTGTTTTCGAAGTTTTGGCAACATCGGGTAACAATAGATTAGGCGGCGATGACTTTGATCAAAGAATAGTCGAGTATTTAATTTCTGAGATGAAAAAAGATCAGGGGATAGATTTAAGTAAAGATAAATTAGCTTTACAGCGTTTACAAGAAGCGGCCGAAAAAGCAAAAATTGAACTTTCCGGAATGACAAATACAAATATCAACTTGCCTTATGTCACAGTTGATGAAACGGGTCCGAAACACTTGGATGTTTCATTGAGTCGTGCGAAATTCAATGAAATGACTGATGATCTGGTAGACAAGACAATTCAACCTTTAGAACAAGCTATGAAAGATGCCGGATTAGAGCCAAGTGATATTGGCAAAATTTTATTAGTTGGTGGTTCAACCAGAATTCCTGCAGTCCAAGAAAGAGTAACCTCATATTTTGGACAAGAGCCGTTTAAAGGTATTAATCCTGATGAATGTGTTGCCATGGGCGCTGCAATCCAAGCCGGTGTTTTATCAGGTGATGTTGAAGGGCTTGTCTTATTAGATGTAACACCCTTATCACTTGGTATTGAGACTTTGGGTGGAGTTATGACCAGAATTATTGATCGTAACACAACGATTCCGACCAAAAAGAGCCAAGTTTTTTCAACTGCTCAAGATGGTCAAACTCAAGTTGAAGTCCATGTTTTACAAGGTGAACGTGAATTTGCCAATGATAATAAAACTTTAGGTAATTTTATCCTGGACGGTATTGCTCCTGCGGCTAGAGGTATTCCTCAAATTGAAGTAACTTTTGATATTGACGCAAATGGTATTGTTAATGTTTCCGCAGTTGATAAAGGTACAAATCGCGAACAGAAGATTACGATTACCGCATCGACTAATTTAAGTGATGATGAAATTGATCAAGCTGTCAAAGCTGCTGAACAATTCGCTGAAGAAGACAAAAAACGTAAAGAAGAAGTTGAGATTAAAAACCAAGCAGATAGCACTGTTTATCAAACTGAAAAAACCTTAAAAGAATTAGGTGATAAATTAGATGCAGCTGAAAAAGAGAGTATTGAAACTGAAATCAAAAATTTGAAAGACGCAATAGAAAAAAATGATGTTGAGTCAATGAAAACCAATACTGAAGCAGTGCAACAGGCTCTTTATAAAGTTTCAGAAAAGATGTATCAACAAGCTGAACAACAAGCAAGTGCTGCGGGTCAAGATCCCGGTACAGCTGATACAGGTCAACCCGGTGGTGCTTATGAGGCTGACTTTAAAGATGTCGGCTCAGATGAAGATGAAGAATAGTATACTTAGATTTGCTAATGTAATAATTAGTGATAAATGCTAGAATAGTAAGCAATTATAAAGATATTAACCCGCTGTTCTTCTCGGAATGGCGGGATTTATCAGTTTAGACAAAAACAAGGAGGCTCTGATCAGTGTCAGAAAAACGTGATTATTACGAGGTCCTAGGAGTACCGAAGGATGCTGATGACAATACTATAAAAAGAGCTTTTTGGAAATTAGCTAAAAAGTATCATCCGGATGTTAACCCTGATGATGCAGAAGCTGAACAGAAATTTAAAGAAGCTAATGAAGCTTATGAAGTATTAAGCGATAAAGAAAAACGCCAACGTTATGATCAATTCGGTCATGCGGGTATTGACGGGCAAGGATTTAACGGAGGATTTTCCGGAGGTTTCGGGATTAATCTGGAAGATATCTTCAGTCAAATATTCGGCGATTTCGGTTTTGGATTTGGCGGAAATAATAGATCGGGGTATAGACATCAAGGTCCGATTCACGGAGCGAATCTGCGCTACCGGATGAACTTGGATTTTATGGAAGCTGCTTTCGGTACTGAACGCGAAATCAAAATTCGTAAAGAAGATTTATGTAAAACTTGTAATGGCTATGGTACAAAAGATGGAAAAGAACCTCCAATCTGTGGTACATGCAACGGTACGGGGCAAGTCAGCGGTGTTCAGCAAACCATTTTTGGTCAGGTAAGAACTTCTCAAACTTGTAATAATTGCCATGGATCAGGCAGAGCGATTGAAGATCCTTGTCCGGACTGTATGGGAACAGGACGCACGATGATTACCAAACGTTTGAATGTGACAGTTCCCGCAGGTATCAATGAGAGAGAAATGTTAACTCTAACCGGTGAGGGAGAACCAGGTACCCAAGGTGCACCAAACGGAGATTTATATATTGAGATTCATATCAAGCCGCATGAAGTTTTTTCCAGACAAGGCAATACTACATTTTGTGTTGTTCCTGTAACTTATGCTCAAGCTGCTATTGGACAGGAAATTACAGTTCCGACCATTGACGGCTCAATGCCCTATAAGTTGAAAGCGGGAACCCAATCAGGTGACATTTATACAATCCACAACAAAGGAATTCCTTACATCAACAGACGTAATTCGCGTGGAGATCATAAGTTTCAGATTGAATTAGAGGTACCACAAAACTTAAGCAAAGAGCAAGAAGATTTGCTCGAAAAATTTGAAGCCAGCATGAAGGATGAAAATTATAAAAAGCGTAGAGGTTTTTTTGATGCCATAAAAAAATTATTTTCAGATTTTGACACTAAAAAATCAAAATAATTGACAGGTTTTTTATACAAATGCAGGATATCCAAAGTATAATCTTTCAAATAAGATCAACTCATGAGGCAGCTTTTGCAATTGAAAATTATTTCATTGCATCCGGTGCATCAGGAGTAACAACAATCGATAAGGCGGAATTTGTTCAAACTTTACAAGAACAAGCTTCGCCTGATTTGATTATTGAAGATTTTCTAGATAATCTTGATCCTGAAGTAATTATCGAAGCATATTTCCCTTATCGCAATGACCAAATCCAAATCTATCGAGAATTCAATCTAATGGAAAAAATAGCCCAAAATATTGAAAAAGATTGGATTACAATTAAAGAATTTGAAAAGATGCTTGCCGAAAGTCTGGAACGAATTGCTGAATTCCTGAACATCGGTCAGGGATATCTAGGATATAAATTTATTGAAGAGCAGGATTGGGCTGAAAATTGGAAAAAATTCTATAATACTTTAACTATAGGGAAGATTGTAATTAATCCGAGCTGGATTGATTATCATCCCAAAAGTGATGAGATCTTACTTAATCTAGATCCCGGAAGTGCTTTCGGTACAGGAGAACATGCTTCAACCGCTCTGGTATTAAAGTACTTGTCAGATTATAAATTTGCTGATTTGCCGGAAGGACCGATCTTAGATTTGGGAACCGGTAGTGGAGTTTTGGCTATAGCTGCTTCTAAGATTTTTGAGGGTAGAGAGATTGTAGCTGTCGATATAGATACCCACTCAGTCAATGTCGCAATAGAAAATGCAAAGCATAATGCTGTTCATAATGTCATATTCCGGACAGGAGAACTTTCAGATCTGGAAGGAAAATACAGTTTGATTTTAGCAAATTTAATTGCAAAACTTCACATAAATTTAGCAGATGATTATTTTACAAAACTTCTGCCCGGTGGATATATAATAATTTCCGGAATTATTGAAAAGTATGTAAGAGAAGTAAAAGCAAAGTTTGCACAAAAAGGTTTTGCCTTAATTCTTGAGTCTTCTGAAAATGATTGGTCTGCCTTAATTTATCAAAAACAGACTAGAGGCTCATAGAGAATTGTTCTTTTTTAGCTTTAATATCATAGAAGCGGTCGATTTCATGAGCAAGAAAGTTGACTCTTTTTAAAATGTTTTTTCTGGTGTAGATTCCAACAAATTTGCCTTCCTCATTGACGACGCTGACAAAGTTATGATCAACCATTTGATGTAAAATATCTTCTAAATCTGCATCTTCATTCACTACTGAGTAATCATGACAAATGACATCTTCTACTTTCATTTCTGAGAGTTTATCCCAATCATATGAAATATGGTTCTTTACGCCCTCTATAATCAAAGGTAAAGATATTACTCCTTGAAGATAGTGTTGATTGTCAATAACGGGAATTGAGCTGTAACCTACTGTAGATAAAATCATCATTGTATGCAATAAAGTATTTTCTGTTCTTACTGTGGCAACATCTTCTGATCTAATCATTATCTCACTGTCGTCGAATAAGAGCATATTCTCAATATGTTCGTTTATCATGTACAAAAGACCTCCCTTTATTTACTATCCGTTAATAGCATAATGCACAAATGCGACGTATGCAAGAAGAAAATATTAAGAATAAATTATATTTGTTCACAATTTAAAACATGCTTGAAACAATCATTTTTTAAGCATCTAAAATAGATGGTTTGAGAGTAAAAATCCGGATTAGAGATCACGTTTTACAAAAGAATCTCTGGCTATCCAAATTAAACAAATAGCCATGACCAGCCAATAAAGATAAGGTGCAAAAGAGGGAGTGGTTAAGGCGAAATCACTATTTAATAAAGTATAACCAAACATGAAACTGGATTCGGATGTGACACCATAGATAGGTGGCAAAATATGTTTGGTCAAATCAAGGTACTCAAATGGTAAAAATGACATTAAAGTATATGATTGACCAAGAACAAGTTTAAAAAAGTTATAAATAGCCATCAGACCAAATTGGGTGATCATCGAGACACCTACAGAGATTGAAGTGCTCCGTGTGGTACTAGAGAACATTAAAGCAAAAAGACCGGCCATAATCACTGAACTGGTTTTCGCTAAACATAAGGCCAATATATAAAATGAAAATGGCATTACCTGAAGACTTGATCCGGTTATAAATGCATAAGGCAGATGAAAAAAGGATTCAATAAAGAGATAAGAACTTGCTAGAGTTGCAAGAAATACTATGAGCATTCCGATAATGCTGACACTGATAATATTAATTAATTTTGCATAAAATATTTTTTGGCGTCTGACCGGAGCGATAATTAAACCCTTGATTGATCCGGTTGAAATTTCTTGAGAAATTGTACTTCCGGCTAAGATAATAATTAAAAAAATCATGCCATAAGTACCAAAAGTAACGGCAAACCCGGGATAAACATTACCGCCACCATCTATTTCAGGTAAGTTGTCATGTGATCTGGCAAGATAGAAATTTGCAATCTGAAAATCCTTTTTGGCTTGGCTCAGCTCAGAAGGAAGTAAAGGTGAATAATCTACGTAGTTCTTAGATATTGCTTCCATACTTGTATCGCGGACATACATTAAATTGTTAAAATAGTTTTTAGCAGGATAAAATGCATCTCCCTTTGGATTAATGATTAATTCTAATTCCCAGTCGGAGATTCTGACCGCTTTTTGTTGATCATTCAAAAGAGGATTTTTTTTGACATTTTCTATTTGATAATCAATATATCTTGCATAATTATTTTGATTGAGAATCTGATCTAAATGAACTATTTTTTGTTCAAGTTCTGATATTCGTTGAGAGTTATTTTCTTCAACTGCTAGTTCTTTCATCAAATATAATGCTGCCATTTCGTTGATCAGGTCAGTTTGATAGCCATAATTGAACAAATTTATTTCTTTATCTAAAGCAATCTCTAAAGATAATTTATAATGCTTTGATTGCTCCAGTGCTTTGTTAAGGTTGTGGTAGCTTTCTGATGGTTCAGTACTATTGACAGAAGAATTTTCGCCTAATAGATCTTCATATCTTTTAATTTCTGAGTTTGTTTTTTCTAAATCAAACTCCAAGTTTTGTTTGACGATAGAGAAGTCTTCAGCTGTGTAATTGGGAATTGTTCTGGTAAGTTTATAAATTACACCCATACTAAAAATACTCAGGACAATTAATCCAACCACAAGATATATTATTTTTCTACGTAAGACTTTTGTCCATTCATTACGCAGTAATGCAATAATTTTATTCAATTACCTTGCCCCCTTTTGTAATTGAGAGATAAATATCTTCCAAATTTGTATAGTGTGGTTGGACCGTGGTCAAAGCAATATGAGCTTGACTTAACCGGAAAATAACTTCCGGTATTTGATTTTCTTCAATTGCTAAGACTAAACTGTACTGATCAAATTCGCTCGGTTTATAAAACGGACTGTCTTGCAATAATTGCAAAGCGCGTTTTTTGTTTTGAGCATCAACAAATTTAAACAAGGTCAGGTTATCTTCACTTTGCTTCATCATTTGATTAATTGGTTGATTATCAATCAACCTACCTTGATCAATGATAATTACCCGATCACACATTTTTTGTATTTCAGCTAATTGGTGGCTGGAAACTAAAACGGCAACACCTTCTTTATGTGCCAAATAGATCAGGAGATCTCTCAACTCGCGAATACCGCTTGGATCTAAACCGTTTGTAGGTTCATCCAGAATAAGTACTTTCGGTTCGTGGAGTAAAGCTTGTGCAATACACATTCTTTGCTTCATGCCCAGAGAATAGCGTTTTACTTTGTCATTTGCTCTGTTTTGCATTTTTAGCAATTCAATTACTTCGTCGACTCTGGACTTTTTTACACCAGGATGAAGGCGTCTATACATTTCAAGGTTGACTCTTCCTGACAAATTAAAATACATTTCAGGATTTTCGACGATTCCTCCGATATGTTGCATTGCTGCTTCGTATTCTGTTTGATGATTTTTGCCGCAAATGATAATTTCACCATGGTCTAAAGAAAGAAAGCCCATAATCAACTTTATAGTTGTACTTTTACCTGCACCGTTCGGACCTACGAAACCTAAGACTTCACCGGAATAAAGATCAAAGGATAAGTCATGGATCACTTCTTTATGTCCAAAAAATTTGTGTAAATTTTTTACAGATAAGAAAATTTCTTTTGCCATTTTTAATACCTATCTATAATAATATGATTCATAAAGGTTTTCCGAGAGATATTCTCTAGGATAAACGATGTCGGATTTTACAATTTTCCACTGTCCATCTTTTTTTTGCCAAATTGTTTTAGATTCGATACTAAAGAAATAATCATCAGATACCAGATCTATATTTTTATAATCTGAAGTATAAAGATTATTTTGTTGACGATCTAAAGCAACTTTGACATCCCAACTAGTTTTGGTTTGGATTTGGTTATTGAGATTCCAGATAGTCTTTTCGTTGATGATTTTCATCTGGGAAACACTATAGATGGAGGTTCCGCTCCGATAAGCTTGTTTTAATAAATCAGAAAAAGCTTTTTTATGGAATTCCATTACTGTTTCATCATAATAATAGTCTTTCACCTGAGGTGAGATTTTTGCCCAGTGCTCTTCAACAATTTCTGAAATTATGGGTTCAAGATCTTGTTCGAGAGAAAATGCGGAATTTATTTTTTCTAAATTAACCGGATCTACAATTAAGCCATCCACAATTGTAGTTTGATAATTAGCTGCTTGTTTTTGCAGCTCTTTTTTGACAATAGAAACTCTGCTGCCCATTACTATATATAGAATGAGGATTAATAATAATAAACTTATAGTAATGATAAAGCCCAGGTTAATTTTTCTTTTAGCTTTAATATTATCCACAATAAACTTCCTTCAATTATCGGATAGATATTTTAAAAATGATCTAATCAAGCTACAATAAATAATATATATTAAGTATAACAATAGAGATCTGAGATGTTTCTTAGCATTTCTTTAAGAATATTAATTATCACTGAATAAATACAAAAATAACAAGGACATAATAATGAGTGTAGAAAAAATAATTGAATCCTCTGAATTTAATCCAATCAAGGCGAAGTATCTTTATTGGAATAATTTTATGTATGATAAAGTTAAGTTTAATCTTGGTGACAGTCTGATTCATTCGACTGAACATACTTCCAGAGTTTTATTATTCGCCTTGCTTTTAGCTGATCATTATCAATTGAATCCCCAAGATACAGATATTCTAGCCATGGCTGCGGTTTTTCATGATACCAGAAGACTTAATGACCATATAGACACAGGACACGGTGAAAGAGCAGCTGCCTATTATGCGACATTTTGTGTCAATAGTGGTTTACCATATGAAAAATTAACCTATTTAATAATCAGCTATCACGATCGTGATGATGATCTGGGTATTTCAATGATTGCTGAACAATTTCCTAATCATGAAAAAGCGATATTTTTGTATAAGATATTTAAAGACTCAGACGGTTTAGATCGCTTGAGATTAGGTTCAAAGTGGCTTGATCTAAACAGATTACGTACTGATTATGCTTTGAAGCTATTACCTTTAGCAAAAAAGCTGAATGGTTTTACGAATGTTTGATGAAGTTTGTTGAAAGTGTTTTTTAGTCTTTAATAATATTTCTGGCAGATACCCCAACCGCAGTAGCACCGGCTGGAACATCTTTTAAAACTACAGCACCTGCACCAACTTGGGCACCGTCACCGATCGTAATTGGTCCGAGCATAGTTGAGCCTGCACCCAACATGCAATTGTTGCCAACTGTTGGATGACGTTTTACATCTTTTTGTTTACCGGTTCCACCTAAAGTTACGCCATGAAACATTGTTACATTGTCGCCAATTACAGCAGTTTCACCTATGACTACTCCCATACCGTGATCAATAAATAAATTTTTACCTATTTGCGCTCCGGGATGAATTTCTATGCCTGTTTTGCGTCGAGCTCGATTTGAAATCCAACGAGCAAAGGTGGTATTTCCTCGTTGATAGAATTTATGAGCTATACGATGACTTCTCAGTGCTCTGACCATTGGATACATAAACATTGCTTCAAACAATGATTTACAGGCAGGATCTTGATCCAGAATATGACGTGCTATTTTAATCCATTCTTTAAACATTAATTATCCTCGAATAAAGCTGTTGATAAATATCTCTCTGCAGTGTCGGGTAAAACAGTGACAATATCACCGGGTATTTGTTCTGACATTTTCAAAGCAGCTGCGACATTTGCTCCTGAAGATATTCCGACTAGCAAACCTTCTTCTCGACCTAATCTTTTGGCCATATCCAGAGCCGCGTCACTCGAAATGGTTATTGTCTGATCAACTACTGTTAAATCCAAGTTTTGCGGTATGAAGTTAGCCCCAATTCCTTGGATTTTGTGTGGAGCTGAAGTTCCTTCGGTGATCAGAGGAGATTCTGCAGGCTCCATAGCCCAGATCTTAATCTTCGGATTATGTTGCTTCAACGATCTGCCAACGCCTGTAATGGTACCTCCGGTACCTACACCGGCGATAAAGCCGGTCAATTGAGGTAGAGCGTCAATGATCTCCATACCCGTAGTTTTTTCATGACTTAAAGGATTGGCCGGATTACCGAATTGATCCGGCATAAAATAATTGCTATTAGCAGCTAATTCAGCTGCTTTGTTTTCTGAGCCTTGCATACCTTCAGAGCCCGGAGTTAAAAGGAGTTCTGCACCGTATGCTTTGATTAAATTACGTCTTTCAATACTCATAGTATCAGGCATTACCAGAACAACCTTATAACCTAATTGAGAACCGAGCATAGCCAGTGCTATTCCGGTATTTCCTGAAGTCGGTTCTACTATCGTCATTCCGGGTTTCAGCTTACCGCTGTCGATTGCATCTTTGAGCATATAATATGCTGGTCTGTCTTTAATGCTGCCGGCAGGATTTGTTTTTTCTATTTTCACAAAAATTTTTCCTGAACCTATTTTTTGTAAATTTATTAACGGTGTATCACCGATTGTCTCAATTAAATTTTTGCTCATGACAGCCCCCTTAAACAAATTGAATGCTTAATTGCATGTTGGTTAAATGATATTAACATAAAGCAGAATTAATTACATTAAGGATTGTTACAGAACCAAAGAAAAAGGATTGACTTTTTGTTTAATTAAGTGATATCATACTTCGGCGACCACTCTGATGAGGTCATTTTAAAGCTGTTCAAATGCTACCTCAATTAGGTGAGACTGTTTACAGGGAGGAAAAGAAATGTACGCTATTATTAAGACAGGCGGCAAGCAATACAAAGTTGCAGAAGGTGATGAAATCTACATCGAAAAATTGGAAGGCGAAGCAGGTGATGAAATAGTATTTGATCAAGTGTTGGCCTTGTCAAAAGATGATGATTTACAAGTTGGTTCACCAATTGTTGAGGATGCTTCCGTAAAAGCTGAAATCGTAAAACACGGTAAAGGTAAAAAAATTACAATATTTAAGTATAAAGCTAAAAAAGGCTACCGTCGTAGACAAGGACATCGTCAACCTTATACTTGTGTAAAGATTACACAAATTGCATAATAGAGGTTCGAAGTGATTCAGGCCAGGTTTGTCTTTGATCGAAAGAAAAGAGTGAAATCTTTTAATCTCACAGGACATGCCGATTATGCTGATACAGGCAAAGATATTTATTGCAGTGCAGCATCAGCCATTACGCAAACCGTGATCGGTACCTTAACCGAGATGATTAAAGCAGGTCAGGACTTCATCTACTTGAATGAAGTTGGCGAAATAGATTGTCAAATTCTAGATTATGATAGTCTGGCCGAAAAGAAGAGGATTGCAGCAGAAAGTTTGATGTTCTCAGCATATATAGGCTTAAAACAAATAGAAATGATTGACGGACAAACTTATTTGTCTATTTTGAAAGAAGAGGATTACTCATGATTAAACTTAATTTACAATTATTAGCCAGTAAAAAGGGTGTGGGAAGTACTAAGAACGGACGTGATTCTCAATCCAAGCGCTTAGGTGCGAAACTCGGTGATGGTCAGTATTGTTTAGCCGGTAATATTATCTATCGTCAACGTGGTACAAGAATTCATCCGGGTCAAAATGTAGGGAAAGGAAAAGATGATACTTTATTTTCTACAGTGGATGGTCAAGTTCGTTACGAAAGATTAGGCCGTAAGCGCACTCAAGTCAGCGTTTATCCTGTTGAATAATTAGGTTTTCGTTTTATAATTACAATAATTATTAATTGTATCTTTTAATAATGTGAAAATAAGAAGTTATTCGAGAATTATCAGATGAATAATGCCCGGCTGACAGTCGGGCTTTTTTTATATTTAATATAACAACAATAGCTAAGCTAGAAAGCAGGCCCAAATTGTTTTTTGATCAAGTTATTATAGAAGTACAAGCAGGTAACGGAGGAGATGGAGCAGTTTCTTTCCGACGTGAAAAATATGTTCCGGAAGGAGGTCCCGATGGCGGAGATGGAGGGCGCGGCGGAGATATTTATCTCCGTGTAAATTCGAACATTAATACTTTGCAAAATTATCGTTATGCCAGAAAATTCAAAGCTGAATCAGGTCAAAATGGAACGGGGAAAATGCGTTATGGTAAATCAGCAGAAGATTTATATTTGGAAGTGCCTGAAGGAACCTTAGTTTATGATGCCACTTCAAATGAGTTGCTAGCGGATTTAACTGAACAAGATGAAGAATTTTTACTCGCTAAAGGTGGGCAAGGGGGGCTTGGTAATTCTCATTTTAAAACTTCTGTAAGACAGGCACCGCGTTTCGCCAGAGCCGGTGAAAAAGGTGAAGAGAGAAAAATAAAGTTGGAGTTGAAACTCATTGCCGATGTAGGTTTAATAGGGTTTCCCAATGTAGGCAAGTCTACCTTACTCTCGGTCGTTTCTGCAGCAAAACCTAAGATTGCTAATTATCCTTTTACAACTCTTTCTCCTCAATTAGGGGTAGTAACCTATTCTGATACCTCGTTTATCATGGCAGATCTGCCCGGATTGATTGAAGGTGCATCCGAGGGAGTAGGACTCGGTCATGACTTTTTGCGGCATATTGAACGAACCAGAATGTTTTTGCATGTCTTAGATCCGACAATGGGTGACTTGGCTAACCTAATTGAGCAATTTGAAATGATTGAGTATGAATTGGAGCAATATCAAGAAGATTTGTTGGAACGCAAGCGATTAATCGTGATTAATAAAATTGATATTGCAGATCAGGAGTTAGTCACAGGGCTGAAAAAAGAACTTGAAACTAGAGGTTTTGAAGTATTTACCATCAGTGCTGCTACCAAACAAAACCTTGATGGCTTGGTAGCCAAAACAGCCCAATATATTTCTGAATTACCGCCTGTAGTTAAATTCAAAGTTGAACAACCGGATCATAAAGTATATCGCTATCAACCTGAAGAATTATATACGGTTAGATTTGATGGCGAATTTTATGTAGTAGATGGAGAATGGGCAGAACGTTTAGTTCGTTCAACCAACTTTGATGACACAGAAGCTTTTTTCTATTTCCAAAGATTGATTAAACGTCGAGGCCTGGATCAAGCTTTGCGCAAAGCCGGTCTCGAAAATGGCGATTGGGTCAAAATTGGCGAGATGGAATTCCAGTGGTTGGATGAAATATAATTAATTATAGTTTTACGATGCTTATTTATGTATAATAATTAAATACTGAAGTGAGGTGTTTATGCTTAAATTTGCAGGTAAGCGCGTTGGAATGATGATAATATCCTTGTTTATTATTATTCTGATTACGTTTATAATGATGCATGCAGTGCCTGGAGGACCATTTACTAGAGAACGTGAATTGCCCGAAAAGGTCGAGAAGGCTTTGAATGAAAAATATAAATTAGATGATTCTTTGCCTGAGCAATTTTTTGATTATATAAAAGGTTTAGTTCGTTTTGACCTGGGTCCGTCTTTTAAATATCAAGGAATAACAGTCAATGATTTTATTGAAAACGGATTTCCTATTTCGGCAAAATTGGGTGGGGTAACTCTCGTTTTTATTTTATTGAGTGCAATCCCGCTTGGAATCTGGTCCGCTTTGAAGAACGGACGTTGGCAAGATGGTGCAATTATGTTGATTGCAACCCTGGGTGTAACTATACCGTCTTTTATTGTGGCAACCTTATTACTATATCTATTTAGTTATCAGCTAAATATTTTTCCTACTTACGGTTTAGAATCTTGGCAGAGCTATGTTTTGCCAGTCTTAGCATTAGGTGGTTATTCAATGGCTTTCATTGCCAGATTGATGCGTTCCAGCCTGCTTGAAGTTATGGGACAGGATTATATTCGTACAGCAAGGTCAAAAGGATTATCCGAAACCCAGGTTGTGGTCAAACATGGTTTAAGGAATGCATTGATTCCGGTGATTACAATTCTGGGCCCTACAGTAGCTAACTTATTGACCGGATCCTTTGTCATAGAAAAGATTTTTGCAATTCCCGGGATGGGAGTTTATTTCGTGGATAGTGTAGGGCAAAGAGATTATACGGCAATTATGGGTATTACCGTATTTTATGCGACATTTCTTTTGGTTATGACTTTTATTGTGGACTTATTTTATTTAATGATTGATCCCAGAATAAAACTGGATTGAGGTAAGCGATGATTGAAGATTATAAAATCACAGCTGCTGATTGGGAACCTCTGGATTTTGACACTGAAGATGCAGAAAAAATAGTTGCGAAAAACCGTACCTTTTTAGGTGATGTTGTTTTTAGATTTAGTCGCAAGACATCCGCTCTGATCGGAATTGCCTTGATTGTATTATTATGCATTTTTGCTTTTGTTGGTCCGTATTTTTCTCCGTACAGTTTTGACACTCAAAGTTTGGAGTTTGCGAACTTACCTCCAAGAATGAAAGCTGCAGAGGTTAACGGTAATTATTATTATTTATCACCAAATTTGAAAGTGATAGCTCTCAGTGACGATGGGGTAGTTAAGTCAACCTTAACCAAGCAATCTGAAGACGGCATTAATAAGCGAATGGTTTTTGTTGATGAAGATCAGGAAATAACTGTTGATTATCAAACGATTCCGGCAGTTATCTTATCTGCTGAGAATGAATCACAAATAGCGAGGACAAAGAATATTTGGAATAGTAAATATTTGTTAGGTACAGACGGCTTAGGCCGGGATATGTTAACTCGTTTGATGTTTGGAACCAGAATATCAATGATTGTTGCCTTTATCGCCACTTTTGTGAATATGACAATCGGTATGATTTATGGAGGAATTTCTGCTTATGCAGGAGGGATGACGGATATTATAATGATGCGTATTGTAGATATCATCAGTACAATTCCTTTGACGCTTTACGTGATCTTAATCATGGTGTTGATGGAAGACGGTTTCTTGAGTATTATTGTTGCACTTTCAAGCGTATATTGGGTTAGCATGGCTCGCGTAGTCAGAGGACAAATAACGGTGCTAAAAAATAGTGAATTTGTTTTAGCTGCTAGAACAATAGGTTCCAACAGCACGACTATATTATTCAGGCATTTATTACCTAATGCTATGGGGCCAATCTTAGTTACGGCAACAATGCTGGTACCGTCAGCAATTTTCATGGAAGCTTTTTTGGGTTTTATCGGTTTAGGTATCTCACCTCCTATGGCCAGTCTTGGTACGATGGCCAATGATGCATTACAGGGTTTAAGGACAGCACCTTATCAATTATTCTTACCGGCAGCGGTTATTTGTTTGATTATGTTTGCATTTAATTTTGTTGGTGATGGTTTAAGAGATGCTCTAGACCCTAAAATGAAAAAATGAGGATAAAATGGAACCAATTTTACAAGTTAAAAATTTGAGAACATCCTTTATGACTGCGAATGGTGAAGTGCAAGCAGTTCGAGGTGTTGATTTTGATCTTTATCCGGGTGAAATTGTCGGAGTAGTCGGTGAATCGGGCAGTGGTAAAAGTGTAATGTCAATGTCTATTTTGAACCTATTGGCAGATAATGCGGTGATCAAGGACGGAGATATTCTATACTGGGGTAATTCATTATTAAATTTTTCGAAAAAAGAGATCCGAAAAATCCGTGGTAAAGAGATTGCGATGGTTTTTCAAGATCCGATGTCATCATTAAATCCTTTGATGTCAATCGGTAAGCAAATAGGTGAGATGATAGCTGTACACAATCCTGAGTTATCCAAACTGGAAATAAAAGTTCAAGTATTGGATTTATTAAAAAAGGTTAGAATACCGGAACCGGAAAAACGCTTCAATCAATTGCCTAATGAATTTTCAGGCGGGATGCGCCAAAGAGTAATGATAGCAATTGCTTTAGCCTGTGCGCCAAGTGTTTTGATAGCTGACGAACCGACAACAGCGCTTGATGTAACAATTCAAGATCAAATATTAAAATTATTGCGTTCGCTGCAGGAAGAAATGCAAATGAGTATTTTATTTATTACTCATGATTTAGGTGTAGTGGCAGAAACTTGTACCAGGGTAATAGTAATGTATGGTGGAATGATAATGGAAGAGGCAGCTATTGACGATTTGTTCGAACAGCCAATCCATCCATATACTAAAGGTTTGATGAAGTCGATGCCTTCAATTAATCAAGATCGCAAAGGAGAGCTTGAACCAATACCGGGATCACCACCGGATATGCTGGGTGATTTTGCAGGTTGTCCGTTTGCTCCCAGGTGCAAAGAAGCAAGAAGAATTTGCGGAAAATTATTGCCGCCTGAAGTATATCTTGATCCCACGCATCGGGTTCGTTGCTGGTTGGTCACTGAACAAGCTAAACAAATTAAGATCAGTCAAGATGAAGTACTTACAAATAATGCGGGAAGGGGTAACAATGCTTGAAGTAAAAGAATTAACCAAACATTTTCCCGTTAAAGGAAAAAGAGGCAGGGTCGTTCACGCTGTAGACGGGATAAATTTTAAGTTGCGCAAAGGAGAAACTCTGGGTTTGGTTGGCGAATCAGGTTGTGGTAAATCTACACTTGCTCGCACGATTATCAGAATTTATGAACCGACTTCAGGTCAGGTTTTCTTAAAAGGTCAAGATATTTCAGGTTTGTCTGTTAGAGAACTAAAGCCAATCCGCAAACTAATGCAAATGATTTTTCAAGATCCTTACTCCTCATTAAATGCAAGGATGACAATTCGGGATATCATAGCAGAACCTCTAAGAGCCCACAAAATTTGTCACACTAAAGCAGAAGAAAATGAACTTGTTTTTGAAATGTTAGATATGGTGGGTTTAGGCACCGAACATGCCCTAAGATATGCTCATGAATTCAGCGGTGGCCAAAGGCAAAGAATCGGAATTGCCCGAGCACTGATCTTAAGGCCTGAACTGGTCATTTGTGATGAGCCGATTTCTGCGCTGGATGTATCGATTCAGGCTCAAATTGTAAATCTGTTAAAGAAATTTCAAGAAGATCTGAATCTGACCTATCTGTTTATCGCACATGACCTGTCAATGGTGCGTTATGTCTCGGATAAAGTGGGTGTTATGTATTTAGGACATTTAGTTGAATTATGTGAAGCCGAAGAGATTTATAATAATCCTCTTCATCCCTACACTAAAGGTTTGCTTGGCAGTGTACCCATTCCCTCACCGAGACTTGCACGTCAAAAAAAGAAAAGTGAAATTGAAGGAGACATTCCGAGTCCAATTTCGCCTCCTTCAGGTTGCAGATTTCATACACGTTGCAAATACGCAACCGAAAGATGTAAAGCAGAAGCACCCAAATGGCAAGAGGTAACAACTAATCATTTTGTAGCCTGTCATTTACATGATTAATAAAATCAAATCGTATTATTATTGATGCGATCTGAAATATAGAAAAATATAGGAGAAAAAAGAAGTATGAAAAAGAGAATTATCAAGATTCTGAGCTTTGTCTTAATAATGAGCTTGCTGCTCAGTGTTTTCACAGCTTGTGGATCGAAAAAAGATGATCAAGGTGAATCTTCAGTAGCAGATGAAGAAGCTTCAGATGACATAACAGAGCAACCGGAGGATTCGGGTGAACAAAAGATTATTGTTTCCTTAAATAATGAACCTGACGGCATTGATCCCAATATTACGAGCAATTCTTTTGCAGCTCCGTTCTTGGCCAATTGCTTTGAAGGCTTGGTAACAGTTGATGAAAATAGTGAATTGATCCCGGGTTTAGCAGAAAAATGGGAAATTTCCGAGGATGGAAAAACTTACACATTTACACTTCGGGCAGGACTGAAATGGAGTGACGGTTCAGATCTCAATGCAGAAGACTTTGTATATTCTGCTGAACGTGTTCTGACACCGGAAACAACAGCTGAATATGTGAACATGCTTTCAGATTATATCGTCAATGCTCAAGAATTTTTTGATGGAGAAGTTGAATTTTCCGAAGTAGGAGTTGAAGCAACTGATGAGAATACATTGGTTTATACATTAAATGAGCCAACTCCGTTCTTCTTGGATGTGCTGTCAATGCCTGTCTATGCACCGGTCCAAAAAGCCACGATTGAAGCCAATGGTGATCAATGGACATTGAGCCCTGAAGCATACGTAACAGACGGTCCTTTCAAAGTTATTGACATGAAAATGGGTGAATCTGTCACTTTAGCTAAAAATGAACATTATTATAATGCTGATCAAGTAAAAATTGAAGAGATTACTTTCCGTTATATTAAAGATGATGCAACTGCTTTATCAGCTTTCCAAAAAGGTGAAATTGACTGTGCCAGAAATGTTCCGGCAGCTGATGTTCCAAAACTAAAAGCTGAAACTAATGATCTTTACACAATTCCTCAATATGCGACAACTTTTTATTTAATTAATAATAGCGTTGCTCCTTTTGATGATGTGAATGTCAGAAAAGCTTTGAATTTAGCATTAGATCGTGAAGCTATCATCGCTAACGTATTGCAAAGTGAAGATATGGCGGCATCTGCACTGGTATCTCCCGGATATTCAGTTGATGGTAAAGATTATGCAGACGGTCGTTCAGACTATGATATTAATCCTCAAGGGGATGTAGAAGAAGCTAAAAGATTGTTGGCTGAAGCCGGATATCCTGATGGTGAGGGTTTCCCGACTTTAGAATTATCTTACTATACGGATGAACAGGTAAAGTTGGTTGTTGAAGCAATGGCTCAAATGTTTAAAGATAATTTAGGTATTGAGGTTAATATTTCAAATGAAGAATGGGCGGTATATTTTGAAAATGTCAAAGCGGGTAACTATCAAGTTGCAGCTATGGGCTGGGGTGCTGATTACTTACATCCGATGACATTCTTCCCGCTGTTTGTTTCAACTGATCAGTTGAATAACTCTTTTTATGGAAATGAAGCATATGACTCGGCAGTCGCAGCTTCTAAGGTAATTCAGGATCCTGCGGAAGGTATTGTGGCAATGCGTGAAGCTGAAGATATTCTGATGGCAGATTATCCGCTTATTCCTTTATATCATCGCTCGACAAATCTATTAATGAATGGCAGAGTTAAAGGTTGGAATTTAACACCGACCAACAATTTCTACTTTAGAAATGCTTATATTGAAGACTCAGACTAAGCAAAATTAAAATTATGATAGATTATTTGTAATAATAAGGCCGATAGAATTAATATTCCATCGGCCTTTTCTAAATTGATAGATCTATTTTAGTTATTAGTCTCAGCTTGCTTTGAAATTATAGGTCGGTTTTACATGATGCAAAATTTCTGCAGTCTGATCCAAATATTCCAATAAATGATCAATAGGTTTATAAGCCATGGGGCTTTCGTCAAGTGTGCCGCGACGAACAGAAGATGTGTAAATGCCTGCCATGCTTTGATGAAATTCTTTTAGTGAAAGTTCTTTTCTTGCTTGAGTGCGTGACATGATTCTTCCTGCTCCATGTGGTGCCGATTCATTCCAATCAGGATTACCTTTGCCAATACAAATTAAAGAACCGTCTCTCATATTGAGGGGGATTAAGACTTTTTCATTTTTGGCAGCAGAAATAGCACCTTTGCGTAACATCATTTGCTCAAGATCAATGTAGTTATGAATCGTAATAAAAGTGTCCTCAACCTTCCAATTCATGCCATCAACGATAATGTCAGCCATGGCTTTGCGATTAAATCTCGCAAATTTTTGCATGATTTTCATATCGTGTAGATAATCTTCCATAAGTTTTCCTTCGAGATAGGCAAGATCTCTCGGTTGTTGGGGATTTAGCTGAGAGGCTTTCCTTTGATAGTGCAAGGCAACCTGCAATCCGATATTGCGAGACCCGGAATGAATAACAAAATACAATTGACCTTTTTCGTTTTGGTTTACTTCAATAAAATGGTTTCCTCCGCCCAATGTTCCTAAAGACAGACGAGCCCTCTCCAAATTCAATTTTTGATCATTTTTTCCATTTTCTCTACAACGTAACTTTGTAAGATCAATCTTTTTCATAAAATGGTGTGGAGTTTTGCGAATAGCAAATCCGGATGGTATTTCGGACTTAATTAAACGATCAAGCTTTGGATAGTCAAGCTGATCTTCTTCCAGTTGCAGTGTATGCATTCCACACCCTATATCAACTCCGACCAAATTTGGCACGACTCTATCGGTTATTGTCATCGTTGTGCCGATCGGACAACCTGCTCCGGCATGCACATCCGGCATGATTCTAATTTTACTTCCTTTTACAAAAGGTTGATCACAGAGTGTCTTTATTTGTTCTCTGGCAGTAGGCTCCAAATCACTTGTAAAAACTTTAGCTTTATTATACAGACCTTCAATAATAATCATTAATTTCCTCCACAACCATTATAACCTATTATTTTGGAGTGAGCATTTTCTATGCTAAACTGAATTAGCTAAAAAGAGAAAGGGATAAAAAGGGATAAAAATGTTTCCAAACTGGGATGGAGAGCTGCTCCTATTTTTTCAAAAACTCACGCAACATCCGATTTTAGATAAATTCTTTACTTTTTATACTTCATTGGGTAATCGAGGTTATCTTTGGATTGCAGTCGGTATTTTATTAATTGTTTATCAGAAAACTCGCAAGACCGGAATATTGTTATTAATATCTTTATTGTTAACCCACTTAATCAATAACTATTTTCTGAAATTTTTGATCGAGCGACCACGACCTTACGAAGTTTTAGAGGGAGTAAGGTTAGTAATCGGTAAAGTTGCTGAAACTTCTTTTCCCTCAGGACACTCTGCTACAGCATTCGGATCAGCTTTTGTAATATTTCTCAGAGAAAGAGGCTGGTTACGTTGGACAGCAATAAGCTTAGCTGTCTTAATGGCATTTTCAAGACTTTATGTAGGTGTTCATTATCCTCTGGATGTTTTAGCCGGATCAATCATAGGAATAATGATTGCAAGTTTAGTCGTTTATGTAGAGAAAAAACTTGTAAAAAGTTCCAGCAGAAGACGGCGTAGGAAAAAATCTTCAAAAAAATAACTGATAACTTTTAGTTGAAGTTTGATATTATTAATGATAAAATTTCGAAAGAAAGATTATAGATTATTGTAAATAGTAGAAAGTTAAGGAAGGAAATAAGTATGAAATCATATATTTGTGATGTTTGTGGTTACATTTACGATCCGGCTGAAGGCGATCCGGAGAATGGCGTAGATCCGGGTACCTCTTTTGATGATATCCCTGAAGATTGGCTTTGTCCTCTTTGCGGTGTTGGAAAAGAAGATTTTTCACCCGTAGATTAAAATTATGCAAAATGAGCGTTCTGAAACGCTCTCTAATTATTATGATAAAAGTCGGTCTAAAGATGAGCTGATTCGTCCGTTGTATCGACTTTTTTTATTTGTATTATCTTGAATTGAGATAAATACTTGATCTATATTAGACAATTATACGATTAATTATCTTGGGGCAAGAGCAGATGAAAGATTGTGCCGTAAATCTCGGTAGCATTTATTTGCCAATTATTACAAATTTCCCTTGCCATTTTTTCAGTAGGAACGTTTAGTTCTAAGTAAATTATTATTTGGTCTAAATCTTTTTGTTGCAATCTGACAGTGAAGTTTTGATCACCGGTCTGAAAATAACGGGCGGTCAACTTGCGTTCTTTTTGTTCATGCTCGCTTAAAGTTGAAATGAAATCTAATACTTGAGCAGGCAGGGTATTACCTAATGCTTTTAACACAGCTGAACCTTCCGGTGTAATATTAAGTCTATTTACAGGCTTACCCAAAACCGTATATTCAACTTCCGACTTGTTTTCAGAAATATGAATAAGATGTCTATTAGCTAATAAGGTCAAAGCTTCTGCAGCAGCAAAGTAATCGAGGTAAAGAGATTTTATGGCTGAATCAATAATTTTTTCTTTGGTGGAGTTAGGTTGTTTTTTTATAATAGAAAGCATGATTAATGCCGCTTGTGAGTAATCTACTTGATGCATATATCCTCCTGATTATTTATACATTTTGATCAATTATAAATTGTCCGGTATACAAGTTGAAATAGTGGCCTTGAGCCTTGAGTAATTCCTGATGTGAGCCTTGTTCAATAATTTTACCATTATCTAAGACAATAATTCGATCAGCATTTTTGATTGTGGACAAACGATGAGCAATGATCAAGGCTGTTCTTTTTTCTAAAATGATATCGATTGCTTCCTGAATTTGTTTTTCAGTTTCTGTATCAATTGATGAAGTTGCTTCATCCAAAATGAATATTGCCGGATCGGCAATGATTGCTCTGGCAAAGGAAATCAATTGTTTCTCGCCTGTGGAAAGCCTACCTCCACCTTCGCCTACATCAGTTGCATATCCATTCTCCATTTTCTCTATAAAATTATCTGCATGAACTAATTTCGCGGCAGACTTTATTTCTTGCTCAGTCGCTTCCAAACGACCATATCTGATGTTATCTGTAATAGTGCCACTGAATAAATGCGGAGTTTGTATTACATAACCCAAGTTTTGATAAAGCCAGGCTTGTGGTAAGTTCCTAATATCAATATTGTCGATCAAAATCTGACCTTTTTGCGGTTCGTAAAATCTGCAGGCAAGATTGACGATTGTGGTTTTACCTGCACCGGTTTCACCGACAATTGCTACAGTTTCTCCAGCTTCAATTTTTAAATTGAAATTATCTAGAACTATTTCATCTTTAAGATAAGAAAAAGAAACATTTTTAAATTCGATCGTACCTTTAATTTCTGGCCAGGGCAATTCTCCACTGCCGTTTTGCAAACCGTATTTTTTTATTACATCAGGATTATCAGTGATTTCTACGGGTTCGTTTAATAAGCTGATCACCCTTTCTGCTGCAGCTTGTGCTGCCTGCATCTCACTAAAGACGCCCGCTACTTGACGTATAGGATCCCAAAGACGTAATGCATAAGTAAAAAGAGCATAAATTGTACCTATCTCGATCAGATTATTCATATAGGCATCTCCGCCAAAGACTAAGATGAGAGCAGCGACAATAATACCGACCAAAGAAACTGTAGGTAAGAAGTAGGCTGACATTTTGCTGGCATCAATCGATCTCTGATTCATTTCGCGAGCAGTTTCAAAAAATTCCAATTCATTTTCTTTTTCACGTAATAATGTTTTGGTGGTTCTTGCGCCCATTATTCCTTCGTTAAATTCACCTGTAATTACAGAATTGAGACGTCTGATTTCTCTTTGTGTACGGAGCATCTTTTTTTGAAAATGGATTGTCATTGCAATTACAACCGGGAAAGCTATCAGAGCAATCAAACCAAGTCTTAGATTCATAAACAGCATAGCTATCAGAATTACAACAATTGTAAAACCACCCCAAACAAAATCAATTAAACCGAATGCTATTACTTCACATAATCTGGTCACGTCATTAATCATGCGCGATAAAAGCCATCCGACAGGAGTCCGATCATAAAAACTGAATGAAAGGTTCTGTAAATGCTCGAATCCTCTTTTTCGAATATTATATGACATCTCAGTTTCGATTCTACCCGATAATTTTAAATAGGCTTTGGTACAAAATGCGATGATCAGAATAATGATCAGATAGATAACGGAATAGATAATTAAACCATCGGTCAGATTATTTTGTATGAAATGATCAATTGCGAAACGTATCAATAACGGAGAAATGTTTTCTAAGATAGCTAAAATTATCAAAGTTGCAATTAAACCGATTAGCAAGCTAATTCTAGGCGCCGCTAATTTAATGAACTCCAACCAAGTTTTTGCCTTTATTTTATTTATTTGGCGATCAGATATTTTAGTCTTATTTTGTTTAGTTTGATCTTTCATTTTAATCCTGATTCCAAAATCTAATCATCAAAAATCCAGTCATGCTGAATTTGGTAAACACGTTTATATAAGCCCTCTTCTAAAAGCAGATCCTGATGTGTACCTGATTGAGTTAACTTGCCATCTTCCAGTACAAATATCTGATCGGCATCATAAATACTGGAAATGCGGTGTGAAACAATGATTGTAGTTGTTCCTTGGGGTCTTGATTTTAGCGACTTGCGAATTTCTCGATCAGTTTCTGTGTCTACCGCTGAGAGAGAATCATCGAAAATCAAGATTGGACAATCTCTGATTAGGGTTCTGGCAATAGCCAAACGTTGTTTCTGCCCACCGGACAAAGTAATTCCTCTTTCACCGACCACAGTATCATAGCCTTCACTAAACTGTTCGATATCATCTGCCAAGTGAGCAATTCGAGCATATCTGCGAATATTTTGTTCTGAAGCTTCAGGTTTAGGTAAGCGGATATTTTCTCCTATGCTACGTGAATATATATACGATTCTTGCAAGATTAAACCTACTTGTTTGCGTAAAGTATAACGATTTATTTGCTCTACAGGCAGATCATCAAAAGCTAGGGTGCCTGAATTAGGCAGATACAGTTTTTGTAGAAGTAATAGTAGACTTGATTTTCCTGAACCGGTAGGTCCTAAAATACCAATAGTTTGTCCCGGCTCAATTTGTAAATTAATATTTTGAATTACCGGTTCAGTTCCATCAGGATATTGAAATGAAACTTTGTTAAAGGTGATTTTGCCTATTAAATTAGGTTCTAATAAACCAATATCGTCGGATTCCGGTTCTGCGTCTAATATTTCTTTGAGTCGTCCGAAAGATATTTGAGCCTTACCTATATCTGCAATTACTCTAGCTAAGATTCTTAGATGAGTAAGCAGTCTGTCTGCATAAGAGATAAAAACAATTAATGTCCCGAGGCTTAAACCAAAAGTAATGACCCTGATTGTTCCAATAATTACAATAAGAGCTAATTCAATATTCGATAACAGATCCGAAAAGAACCAGAAATTACTCATAATATTGTACTGTTTAATACTATAGTCATAGAGTTCTTGATGAGTTTCTTCCAATTGTTCCAATTCAAATTCTTTACGATCAAATGCTTTAATTACTCGCATTCCTGTCAAACTTTCTTGCAAACGATTGGAAAGCTCACCCTCTGCTTCATCCCATAATTCGAACTGAACTCGGCGTCTTCTAAAATAAACAAAAGAGCTGACAAAGAGTACCGGAGTAACAGATAAAGCGACAATACTTAATGGCCAATCCAAACCGACCATTACAATTACCGAAACAAGGATCATTGTAATGCTGCTGATTATCCTTAAAAGCTGATTGTTGAGAAAACGTCGAATGCCTTCGACATCGCTAGTGCAACGTTGTACTAAGTCTCCTGTTTCGGCCTTAACATGCCAAGCATATGGCAATCTCTGTAGGTGAGAGAAGAGAGTACTTCTCATATTTTCTGCACCATTTTCTGCAACTTTAGCAATGTGAATGTCCGAAATATATTCACAGATACCTCTGACCAAAGTAATGATCAATAAGATTAAACCTATGATCCAAAGGTTTTTCAAGAGATAATCTCGCCCGCCCAGATTGTTATAGAAGTTTTCTAAGTTTGTAGGTATCTTTACATATTTATCCATCAAAATCCGGTCTATTGTGAAACCCACAACCAAAGGTACGATCAAATTACAGATTGAAGCAACAATGATGGCGGTAATTGAAGAAATCAAATACTTGAGATCATTGCGGTAAAAACTACAGAAATGTTTAAATGTTGATTGCTTTGGCATCTTTACTCCAGTCTGTCCAAGCATTAATTTAGTATTTTAACAGTTTCTTTCTTTGAGTCAATTGACTATAATCAAGTAGATTATCCGTCTGAAAGAGATTATTGTTAGAAAAGAGTATAAAGTGCAAATTACTATTATTGAACAAATAACTTTAAAAAGCATCCTGAATTTTTGGTTTCTTGGTCGCCCTTTATTGTTATGGCTGATCGCCTTAGGGATAATCATCTTAAGCTTTATCTTGAAAAGAGTATTCGGATTATTAATTACTAAGCTAATCTCCGGGATTATTACAAAAAGAAGCTCAATGAGACCGGAGCATGAATCTCAATTCAACAATATTATTTCATGGCTTTTACCCTTGTTGGCATTTAAAATTTCATTAACGGGAATATTGCAGTCAAATCCGAATGTAACCTGGTTCGTCAATAAAATTCTGACTTCCGTATTGATCGTAATCATTTTAATGATTGCTGAACTTATTTGTCGTGAATTATTTTCTTATTTAAAAGCAGAAAATCCTGAAAAGCTAACTGACACAGTACACAGATTTATGATCCAAATTATAAAAGCTGTATTAATTGTGCTTGGTATTATCATGATTTTAAGTCTATTTGAGATCAATGTTTCCGGAATCCTTACCGGTTTGGGCCTTGGCGGACTTGCTGTTTCGATGGCTGCTAAAGATTATTTGACTGACTTAATTGCAGGTTTTTCTATTATGTCAGAGAAGATTTTTGAACTGGGGGATCATATTACATCACCTGAAGTAGAAGGGGTTGTTACTGATATAAAATTTCGGCAAACAGCTTTGCGCGGTCTTGACCAGAGCCTGATCTATGTCCCGAATTCAAAATTGATTGAAGAATATGTGATCAATTATACGAGAAGGGGCAAAAGAAGAATTCGCTTAATGGTATTTTTACCCTTAATTATAACTAATGATCAGATAGTGGAGTTGAAGCAAATTTTGGCGGAATATATTTCTGAAAATTCTGCTGTAACTGCAGATAACCCTATCTTAGCAACATATTCCATTACGGAAACCAGTATTGAATTTCTTGTTCAGTATTATATTAAAAACACTTCATTCGAGGCTTTTACATCGGAACAAGAACAGATTCTACAATTAATTTGGTCATATTTAGTAGAAAAGGACTTGGCAGAACCCTTCACCAGAATTGAGTTGATGCCTGAGCAAATAGCTGACAAGACATGACTAAACAAGAATTTGGTTTAAGCAATTTATTTGCAAATAGTATATTCTTGATCAAGTTATCAGGGCACTTTGTAGATTGAATTTCATGTTTTTTGCTGTTATAGTTGGTAATTATGGAAAAATAGGTCAGCTATAAGTAAGATAGATCAAGAATTTTTATTGTAGATTCAAGACAGAATCTGCAAAAAAGAAAGTCAAAACATATCTAACGTTAAAGGTTATATCGATAAAACTCATAGGAATTGTTATTTATGCAAAAAAGAAAGCCTAAGACCAACGTATCTCAGAGACCAATTAATAATCATCCCACAAGCAAGAAGAGAAACAATCTACCTTTTTATAAAAAACCCTGGTTTGCAGCCTCGGCAATTATTTTGGTGTTTGTTATGCTTCTATCAATGGGAGCGAATGCTCTATGGCAAAATACCCTGGGTCAAATAAATTTTGTTAAAGCTGAAGATAAAGATAAGAATTTGGACTTGTCAAATTTGACTCCGGAAGAGTTGGAGTCCTTAAAATTGGAGACAGAATTAGAAGAACTGGTTCCGATTACACCTTATGATAAAGACATTACCAATATTTTATTATTAGGAATAGATTCCAGAGATCCTAATAAAGTTGATGAGCGTTCAGATGCAATGATGGTATTAACGATCAACAAGACTCAAGGTAAAGTAAAATTAACTTCTTTACAAAGAGATATGTTGGTTGAAATGCCGGGTAAAGACATGATGGATAAATTAAATCATGCTAATACCTATGGTGGACCGACATATGTTATGAAAACAGTTAATAATGCTTTACGGCTCGATCTTGATCGCTATGTTGTAGTTAACATGAGAGGCATGGAAAAACTTATAGATTTGATAGATGGCATCGAAATAAATGTGGAGGAGCATGTAATTCCTTTTGTCAATAAGAACATTAATGAAACAAATCTAGTTTTTTCTAATACACCTAATTCACCTTTTTTGAGCTCTCCAGGCAAGCAAAATCTCAATGGCAGGCAAGCTGTAGGGTATGCCCGTAATCGTTCTACTGCAGGTGGAGATTATGATCGTATGCGCTATCAACAAGAAGTTTTGCAAGGTGTATTCAGCAAATTTTTGTCCGCCAATACAACAAAAAAGTTTGAATTATTAAAAGAAGGATTCGGTTTAGTTACAACAAATTTGACTACGGAAGAAATTTTAGGGATGACACAATCAGTACTGCCGGCATTGGATAATAATATTGAAACCTTAACCATCCCTATAGAAGGTTATCATGTTCATTATAGCGGAGCTGCTTGGTTGAATTTATGCGACTTTAACGGCATGATTCCCTTAGTTCAAAAATTTATTTACGGGAAAACATTTGATTTTGAACCTGTGGCGGAAATACCGGGAGCTCCTAATTCACTTAGACCGATTGAAGCGGAAGTACAGATTGATCAATGGGTTACACCTGATGAAACAGATCCATATGGCAATCTTTATGTTCAAGAGCCTGATGTTGATCTAATTTATCCAAGTCAAGATTATCATGAGCCTGTCTATACTGAACCCGCGGAATACTCTGAGCAGACGAGCCAAGTCGATCCCCCGATCACTGCGCCTCCGACTGTTCCTTCGGAATCGTCTCAACCAACTACACAGCCAACAGATCCTACAACAGAACCCGTTCAGACCGATCCTCCTGTAGTAACGGATCCTCCGGTTATAACCGATCCTCCTGATGAAGGAGACTAAACTTGATTATTTGCAAATCCATAATATTTTCATGATTTGCCATAATTCTTTATATTTATTTCTTGACAAAGGCGAATGATAATTTTATATTATAGTTCGTTAGCACTCGCGAGCAATGAGTGCTAATAATAAATTTAGCTAGAAATAATAAATATAAGGAGGTCAACATGAATATTAAACCTTTAGGTGATCGTGTTGTGATCAAAATGTTAGAAGCAGAAGAAACCACCAAGAGTGGAATTGTATTGCCTGGAACTGCCAAGGAAAAACCACAAATCGCCGAGATAGTAGCTGTCGGTCCGGGTGGAGTTATTGACGGAAAAGATGTAATTATGGAAGTTGAAGTTGGCGATCAGGTATTAATCAGCCAATATGCAGGTACAGAATTTAAATTTGATGACGCAGAATACACAATTCTCAAACAAAGCGACATTCTAGCTATTGTTGATTAATGTGTTTTTTATGTATAGAAAAAATTAAGACTCTCAGGAGGGATTAGAATGGCAAAAGAATTAAAATATAGAGATGATGCACGCGATGCTTTACTTAGCGGTGTCAATCAATTAGCAGATACAGTAAAAATTACTTTGGGACCCAAAGGCAGAAATGTTGTTTTGGATAAAGAATACGGAGCGCCGGTTGTAACTAATGACGGTGTTTCAATTGCTAGAGAAATTGAATTAGAAGATCGTTTTGAAAATGCTGGTGCACAATTAATTAAGGAAGTAGCAACCAAAACTCAAGATGTTGCCGGTGACGGTACAACTACTGCAACGCTGTTGGCCCAAGCTATCTATCGTGAAGGCTTGAAAAATATTGCAGCCGGTGCTAATCCGATGATTGTAAAACAAGGTATTGAAAAAGCGGTTAATGCTGCTGTTGAATCTATCCAAGCTGATTCTAAAGTGGTTGAAGGCAAAGACGGAATTACACGTGTTGCTTCAATTTCAGCTGATGATAAAGAAGTGGGCTCTTTAATTGCTGATGCAATGGATAAAGTTTCAAGTGATGGTGTTATCACTGTTGAAGAATCTCAAACCATGGGAACAGAACTTGAAGTTGTTGAAGGTATGGAATTTGATCGCGGCTATATTTCAGCTTATATGGTAACCAATACAGACAAAATGGAAGCTGTTTATGAAGATGCTCATATTTTAATTACTGATAAAAAGATTTCAGCTATTCAAGACATTCTTCCTTTATTAGAAGAAGTGGTTCAAGCAGGCCAAAAATTGGTTATTATTGCTGAAGATGTTGAAGGGGAAGCACTTTCTACGATTATTCTCAATAAATTACGTGGTACATTTAACTGTATAGCAGTTAAGGCTCCTGGATTTGGTGACCGTCGTAAAGACAACTTACAAGATATTGCAATCTTAACCGGTGGTACATTTATTGCTGATGATCTGGGAATGGATTTGAAAGATGTTAAAATTTCTGATTTAGGTCGTGCAGGTAATGTAATAGTAACTAAAGATACAACCACCATTGTAGACGGTGCCGGGGACAAAGATGAAATCCAAGATCGGGTTAATCTAATTCGCAATCAAATTGAAGATGAAACATCAGATTTCGACCGTGAAAAATTACAAGAACGTTTGGCAAAATTATCAGGTGGTGTTGCTGTAATTAAAGTTGGTGCAGCTACTGAAACTGAAATGAAAGAAAAGAAACTCAGAATTGAAGATGCTCTTGCAGCTACCAGAGCAGCAGTAGAAGAAGGAGTTATCTCAGGTGGTGGTACAGCCTACATTGATGCTCTGAGAGATATTGAAAAATTACTCGATCAGAATGAAGGAGATATCCGTACCGGAGTTTCAATCGTTCTGAAAGCTTTAGAAGAACCGGTTCGCCAAATTGCTGAAAACTCCGGATTTGACGGAAGTGTAATTTGCGAGCGAGTTAAAAATAGCGATCGTGGATATGGCTTTGATGTATTAACTGAAGAAATTGTTGATATGAATAGTGAAGGTATTGTAGATCCTGCAAAAGTTACACGTTCAGCATTACAAAATGCTGCTTCAATTGCTGCTACAATGTTGACCACAGAAGCAATCGTGGGTAATATACCTGAACCTGAACCTGCAATGCCGGCAGGTGGTGCCCCAGCAGGTATGTATTAATTACAAATAAAAGATCAAACTTTGTAATAATTAAACAAATTAAGCGGCTTTATTAATCAAATGAAGCCGCTTTTCATTATTATAAAACGATAATTATTGAATTAATGATAAACAGTGACTATACTGTTACGAGATGAAAAAGGATAATCCGAATAGTATAGGTAAAACTGACTCGAATCTTATTCAAGAAGACCGTTCTGCATCTAAAAAATCAGAGAAGAGTCTATTAAGTTCAAAGATAGCTAAGTCAGGTGTAAGGAAAAACAAAACTGATAAAAATCAACGCAAAGGTTTGATAGTTATCGGTTTATTAGTTTTGGTATTCTTTGTTTTATTGGTTATTCTGATCTATAAATTGCCTGAATCACCTGAAGTTTCTGAAGATGATCAATTACCGCAAATTGATACTGCTAACATTAGAGATGTATTTTCTTTTGAGCCTCATGAAGCAAGTCGCTATCATTCTTTCAATGATAAACTGGTTTACTTTTCACAAGATCAATTGGCGATAAAAAATTATTCAGGTGAAATTATTTATCAAGAGCAAATTGAATTTGACAGGCCGATTGCCGTCCAAAGCGATTTATTTTTTATTGCAGGAGATCGCAATTCAAGTCAACTTATTGTTTTAGATGATCGAACTAAAAAATTCACATTGTACCTTGACGGAGTCTTTGCCGGTGCATATTTCGGTGCTGATCAATATCTTGCAGTAATAGACGAAAATCCCGAAAAACCAGGTTATGTTCATATTGTTGATTTATCAAATGGAGAGAAGATTCTAACTTTACAATTTGTCGAATCGGGATATCCTTTGGCAATCAGCTTCAGCAATAATTTAGATTTCTTTGATGTCTTGTTGATCAATACAAAAGGCTCAACTTTGCAACCGATTATTAAACGTTATGATCTCGAGGGCAACCAACTCGGACAAAAAATGCCGGGCGAGCATCCTTTTCTTTACGGAAAAATTTTCCATGATCAATCTAATAATATTGTGCTGGGCTCTACTTCAAATCTACTGGTTCTTGATTTGGAACAGGAAGAACCGATTGCTGAATACTCATCAGGTCGAGTATTTGAAATTATTAGCAATTCTAAACTTACTGCATTTACATCAATGCATCTTGATGGAAACTTGAAAATTGTTAGTTGGGATGAAAGTAATAAACGCTTTACAGAGTTAGAAATAGATACAATTAATAATTTAGATGGTTTTATTTCCGGAAATAATTTAATAGCATTTTATGCTAATAACAGTCTTAGGGTCTATGATCAAAATAAAAATACAATTGTTTTGGATCAGATGATTAATGCCGATATAGTCCGTATCGGATTTAATGGCAACCAGTTGGTTCTGATTACTAAGCAAGGTGTAAAAATTCTTGACTTGTAAGTATATTTTGGGGAGAACGTATGGAATCAGAATTAAAATTTGTTTATAAAGATGGTGCAAGTTTTTCTGATATTATTGAGCAACCGATAATTTCAGACTATTTATTATCAACCGGTAATATGTCCTATGCGATGCGTTCTTCATATTTTGATACAGAAGATGAAATATTACGTAATAGAAAAGGGGCTCTGAGGATCAGACGGAGCAATGAACGTTTCTATTTGACTCTGAAATTACCGATCCCTAAGTCAGATTCTAAAGGTGATGGCATCTTTGAAAGACAGGAATGGGAATTTGAACTTAATGATGAGGAACAATATTGGGATGCTAAAACAGGTATTAGTCCGATCTGGTTTTTGAATAGAATGGCTTCTAATGCCGAAAAAGGTGAAAAATCTGATCCTGATTTGATCCAAATTTTAAGAATTCTTGAAGGTAGACCGTTACATGAAGTTTGTTTGGCGGACTATACTCGTACAGCATACGCCTATCAGTATCGTACCAGCAGTTTTGAATTGTGTTTTGATGAAGGATATCTGGGTACCTCGGAACATGTAGAACAATTTTCTGAGATTGAGCTTGAATTATTAACAGGTAACCGAAAAGATCTGTACAGTTTGCAAAATGAGTTTTTAACTAGTTTGCCATTAAATTCTGCTACAAAGAGTAAATATGATCAGGCGATGGCAATTGCTGATTTATATAAATGATGACTTATGATTGCATTATAATAGGCGGCGGTGCTTCAGGTGTAATATCTGCATTATCCGTGCGCAAACATCATCCGCAAGCAAAGATTTTACTTTTGGAAAGGCAGTTTCAACTCTTAAGAAAAGTTCAAGCTTCGGGTAATGGACGCTGTAATTTATCTAATCGTAATCTTAAATCAGAAAATTATTTTAGTGTTGATTCTTCGGATTCGTTTAAGCAACGATTTTTACAAACTGCATTTAATCAATTCTCTTTTACTTCTACCAAAAGATTTTTTTTGGACTTAGGAATTCCCCTGCGCATTGATGAAGAGGGACGAGCTTACCCACACTCTGAACAGTCGGCAGCTGTGGTTTTAACTTTGTCCAAGGCTTTGGTCAGTTCTAAAATAGAGGTTTTGCTGCAAGCGGAAGTTGAGAAGATTGATTGTCACGACAACTCTTTTGAACTGAGCGTTGTGCCTAATAAAACAGTAAAAGAGAAAAAAAGCTTTGAATTCTTAACTAAAGCAAAAAAAATCAAATGCAACAAGTTGATCTTGGCTTGTGGCAGTAAAGCTGCCAAGAATCTTGGAGGTTCGCATATCGGATATAATCTAATTAACAATTTGGCTGAAATTTCTACTCTTACGCCTGCTCTGGTCCCGCTCAAGCTTTCAACGGACATCAATTTAAAAGTTTTAGCAGGTGAGCGCTTCAAAGGACAGGCAAGATTATTCAGAGATTCTACTGAAATAGCCTCGTCTTCTGGAGAATTTTTGTTTTCTAAAACCGGCTTGTCCGGTATTGCCGGAATGGAATTAGCCAGATTTATTCCGGAAAAGTTCTCTTCTGCTGATCAATATTATGTAAAATTAGATTTTGCACCTGAATATACTCAGCCAGAATTAGAGACAATCTTAACTGAAAGAAAAATAAATTTGCAAGAAGCAAATTTAAATCAATTCGCTATCGGATTAGTCAAGCAGAAAACAGCTACTTTTCTAGCAGAATCTGCAGAATCTATCTTGCAATTATCAGTATTGTTAAAAGAATTGAGGATTGATCTATTAGGTACAAATGGATTTGAAAATGCCCAAGTCGTAGCAGGTGGTGTTAAGCTGTCCCAGATATATTCTCCCAGTTTTGCATTGAAATCTAACCCTGCCATCTACATCTGTGGAGAATTGCTGGATCTAGACGGAAAAACCGGTGGTTTTAATCTGCAATGGGCCTGGACCAGCGGTTATTTAGCCGGTAAATTAAGTGAAGCTTTCTAATAATTCTGCCAATTTCAAATAAATTGTTTCGTATATTTCTATCAGAACCAATAGTTGGTTATATTGATGATAAATCTCAGGATCAGTTGTTGTTTCAAATGTTGACTCAAATTCTTCTTTTTTCTTTTCGGCGATTTCAAGTTTCAAGAAGAGTTCGTTCACTGATTCGTTTGCTAATGCTTTGAATCTACGCATTTGGATTTGATTATTAGGCATTGCTTTTATTTGATGTAGTGATTGATGTGCTTTTATTTCCTGCTCAGTCCATAGATTGTTTTTCTGTTCAGATTCAGAATCTGCTGAAGCTTGTTCCAGGTTGCCAGTTTTCTTTAGCTCAGAATCAGATACATTAACTTCAAATTTTTCTTTTTTATTTTGTAGAAATTGGGATTCAGCCTTCCTAAAGCTTCGATAATTGTTAAATCGGATGATTTCTTTATTGATAAAACCCAGGATATATTGCGCTATTTTATCGATAAAATAGCGATCATGACTTACAGCAATAATTGCTCCTTCATATTCCATGATTGCTTTTTCTAATATTTCGCAAGAATTAATATCTAGGTGGTTGGTCGGCTCATCTAAAAATAATATATCGGGATTATTGCTCAAGAGTTGACATAAGTAAAGACGGCTTCTTTCACCGCCGGACAGAATATTCAAAGGTTTAAATACATCTATATCCCGAAAACCATACTTGGCTAATTCATTTCTGAGTCTGCCTTCCGTCCAGTTTTGTTGCACTTCGCTCAGACTGTCGATTACTCTTTGCGACTCATCAGAAAACTCAACAAATTGACCTAAAAAGCCATATTTAATGTCTTTGGCAAATTCAACCTTGCCTTTGGCATTTTCTTCAATTCCCAAGATAGATTTGATAATAGATGTTTTACCACAACCGTTAGGTCCTACTATTACAACTTTTTCTTTCCCTTGTAAGGTCCAAGAAAAAGGCAAAAACAATGGTGAATCTGTATTGGGAAATTCAACGTACAAATCTTCGGTTTTAATTAAAATGCGGTTTGGATCACCTAAGTCCTGTTCTTTGCTAATTTTGATATTGAGATGTTTTGGATTGATTGATCGCATTGTCTTTAAATCGTTTAATTTTTCACTTAAGCGCTTAGCCTTTTTAATGCTTGAATGATACGAACTGATTTTGCGATGAGAGAACATGGTCTTGCTTATTTCAGTTTGTCTAGTTAGATCATTTTCCAGCTTGTTGATAGCTTTATTTAATGATTTCTCCTGTTCGGATTTTAGTCGAACAAAGTTTGAATAGTTTCCCGGATATACTTTTAGTTTTCCTCCGGATAATTCCGCGGTGTCGGTAGCTATTTGGTCAAGAAACAACCTATCATGAGAAACAACCAAAACAGCCGATTTTGTCGTTTTTAGGAAATCTTCTAACCATTCAATAGCTAAATAATCAAGGTGATTTGTAGGCTCATCTAATAACATTAGATCAGGTTCTCGAATTAATATCCTAGCTAATTCGACTCGCATTCTTTCTCCGCCTGACAATTCGTTCAAAGCTCTCCGGGCTGTTTTCGGATCAATCCCCAGACCGGCTAAGATCTCTTGCATGCGGTATTTATATGAATATCCGTCAAGACTCTCAAATTTAGCAGTTGTAGTGCTGTATTGATTTAGCAGTTGTTGATGTTGATCAGCAGATATCGAGTTCTGAGTTTGAGCAATTTTTTGTTCCAGAATCGTCAATTTTTGCTCTAATTTAAAGATTTGCGGATCAAAAAGTGCATCTCTATTATCTGAATCAGAATTTAGTTCTTGTTTTAAATAACCGACAATAGTATTTCTGGCAATAGTAATTTTGGCATTTTCGGAATCCGGCTTTTCCAGACCGGTAATCAAGCGAAATAAAGTTGTTTTTCCACTTCCGTTTTCACCAACAATCCCCAGTTTTTCTCCCCGATTGATCTGAAGGTTGACATCAGATAGTACAACTTTTTCATAATATGTTTTACTGACATTTTCTATACTAATTAAACTCATTTTCTTAATTATACAGTTTATTTTCTTGCTGTCCTATCTTGTTCCATATGTTAGAATGTTAGCGAAAGAAAATCAGCTAATAAGGAAGTGAAATTATGAGAGTTTCATTTGAGAATGATTATAGTGAAGGATGTTTACCTGAGATCATAGAGAGTCTGCAAAATACAAACTATGAGCAAACACACGGTTACGGATTGGATGATTATTCTATAAAGGCAAAAAACAAATTGGAGAGTTTGTTGAATGTCGAACCCGGTCAAGTGGATATTCATTTTACAGTAGGTGGTACTCAAGCAAATTTAATTATTATTTCGCATTTCTTAAGATCTTTTGCAGGAGTTATTTCAGCTCCTGAAGGACATATTGCAACTCATGAATCCGCAGCGATTGAGGCTACTGGACACAAAGTGCTTACGATTGAAGCGGATTCTCATACCGGCAAGTTAAGTGCTTCTGAACTCAGTGAATATTTGATAAATTATTGGAATAATCCTGAACCGGAACATACGGCTTTACCGGGGATGATTTATTTTTCCAATGCAACGGAATTTGGGACACATTATACAGCCTCGGAATTAACAAAAATCCGAGATGTTGCAGATCAATTTGAGTTGCCAATTTTCATGGATGGAGCTCGTTTAGGGACAGCTTTAATGGCTGAGCCGGATCAATTGACTATTGATCAACTGGTGAATTTAGTTGATGTATTTACAATCGGTGGCACTAAAAACGGGGCTTTGTTTGGTGAAGCAATAGTTTTTACTAATCGTAAGTATAACTTGGCAGATAATTTCCGTTGGACTTTGAAACAAAGAGGCGGTATGTTAGCAAAAGGACGTCTTTTAGGTTTACAATTCAATACACTTTTTACAAACAATCTATTTTTTGAAGCGGCAAAACATGCTAATCAGATGGCAGATCTATTACGTAACGGTTTTACAAAAAGAGATGTTAAATTTTGGACAGAAACAAAAACAAATCAGGTATTTGTTGTGATTAATTCTGAACAAAAACAAAAACTAGTTGATGATTTCGGTTTTTTGTCATGGTTGCAGCTAGATGAAAAACAAATGTCAGAGTTTGAACTGGAATATTCTGATAAGACTTATGAAGTTGTACGGCTTGTGACTTCATGGGCAACAGAGAAATCACAGATAGCAGAATTTTTTGCTGCTTGGGACAAAACTGCTAATTGATAAATATTGGATTACTATATTTGATTTTGGGTTGAGATGCGAAATAAAAAACTAATATACCTCTTCTTACTATTGTTGTGTATGATATTGCCGGTGCGGTCAGTATCTGCAATTTCCGATACTTCAAAACTTGTGACTGCAGAAACATTTATTGATTTAAGCAATCAACAAATGTTGGTTACTGAGCAATATGAATTTACTTTGGTAAATCCACGTTCGGTATTGCGCTTTGGTTTTGAATTATTAGAGAATCAATCAACCTCTATTTTGCGTGATGTAATGTTATCTGATAATTCCACTGAAACTGAACTATATTTTATAGCGGAACAACAAACTCCTGATAATTTAGATAAGATAGGTAATTTTTCATACAAAGTTTCAGTAGATGAGGCTAAAGAAATATTCTATGTAGATGTTTATTATGACTTTGAGGTAAATGAAAAGTACATCTTAGCTTTTAATTTTGATCAAAGCTCTTTATTAAAAATATCTGAAATTGGGGCTTTCATAAAATATCCAATTTCAATTCCTGATTTTGTTAATTTAGCGGATGAATATAAGATTCAGTTTATTTTACCGCGAGAACTAATGTCCGAAGATTACAATATGCAAGCAACTACCGAAACTTGGTTTGAGGATATGACTCGGAATAATAATAATTTAGTTTTTAACTCGCACAACTTTCATTATCAAACCGGTCAATATATTTACCTTAGCTTGCCGGGTGATCTGTTTCCTGACCTGAGCATTAACCAACCTAATTTAAACATGGCTGATTTTTTCCCGCATCCTGATGTAATAGCAACAAAAAAATCAACCATTTTGCAATTTGTGAATAATCCGTGGTTTTTGGCAGGATTCAGTGCCATAAGTACGGTTATTGCACTTTTGATTTTTGTTGTTTTTGAGTTGGAAGGTTATTTATTTACTCGCAAATTGAAACTGGATGAAAGTTTTTTTAAATTGGATCCGTCACATGCTGCCTATATGCTGAAGTCGGATCTGAACGGCAGTGTTATTATGTCAGGATTGCTTCGCTTAGTTCAAAAAAATGAAATTGAACTCAATAAGACAACATTTACCTGGAAATATCCTGAGCGTGAAGATTTTTCAGAATTTAATTCTTCTGAAATATTCTTATTGCAATGGCTGTTTGACGACTCAGGCAGGAGCAGGAATTATTCAATAACTTCTGCTGAGAAAATCTATGCTTTGTCGACTGATGAAAATTTGGCAGAAGATTATTTGTTGAATTTTAGAAAGTATCTTGGATTATTAGAAAATGATTTAGTAGATAAAAACTATCTTAATCTCAAGAATAAACGAAAAGGTAAACAAGCATATACGATAGCTTCAATCATTTTAACAATCATCTTCTTGCCAATTCTTCTTATTGTGAAATCGTGGCTCAGCTTGATTATGTTATTACCGATTATTTTTATGATAACCAGGATTTTTAAGGCACGTTATTTTACTCTCGAGGGTAGGGAAATATTAAAACAGATTCAAACCTTCAAATTTGAGTTGCAAGCTGAACATGATTTCTTCCGGGATCATCTACCGGAAATACCCCTGCGCGATCTAACACCGTTAGTTTTACCTTATGTCATTGGTTATAACTTACTGGAAAGTTTCTTGGATCGTATTGACAGTGAAAGCTTTTCGCGTTTGGGAATTTTAGATTTGTTGACTGAACAAATCGATTTTAGTAGCATGTCGGAAAGTATTTTAGATGATGAATGGCTGTTGGCAAAAACTGATATATTAAGGATGTATTATTTATTTGAAGCTAGTATTGTTTCTGCACAAATCAGTGCACAACAAGATCTGATTAAAAAATCTGAGACAGATCAAGCTAGTTAATGAGAATAGAAAGCAAGGTAATAAATTGATCATAAAACAAGCGATTTTTGATTTAGACGGAACCCTTTTGGAGACGATGAATTCATTGATTAAAACCGGCAATACTATGCTGGCTCAATTAGGCTATAGTGGAATTGAAGTAGACAAATATAAAAATTTTGTCGGCTATGGTGCAAAAAAATTGGTTGAACAATTAATTGTAGCTTCGGGTGATGAAAAAGCGGAACAATTGGATGAAGCATATGATATCTATATGAAGTTATTCGATGATTATTGTTGTTATCAAGTTGAACCATATCCTGGCATTTTAGAATTGATAGAAGGTTTGCAAGAAAAAAATATCAGCTTAGGTGTATTGACCAACAAACCTCATCAAATGACAGAAAGAGTTCTTGCAACAGCTTTCCCGGAAGGAACATTTGCTTTTATCCAGGGCCAGGATATCCATCTACCGCGCAAGCCGGATCCGACAGCAGCTTTTTATGTTGCAGAAAAAATTGGAGCAACAGATATGAGTCAGGTTGCTTTCATCGGAGATAGTGATGCCGATATGCAAACAGCTGTAAATGCCGGTATGATTCCGGTCGGAGTCAGTTGGGGCTTTAGAACACCTGCAGAATTGATAGGACACGGTTCCAAGTTGCTTTTGAATCATCCTTTAGATTTGCTCGCAGCAATCTCTCCTGAATAGTTGAGAAATTAGATGGCAAAGAAAAGAACGATCTATACATGTGAAGAATGTGGTTATGAGTCATCCGGATGGTTAGGTAAATGTCCTGCTTGCGGAACTTGGAATAGCATGCATGAAACCGTAATTCGTAAAGATTCTACAAATTCAGATCGCAGATCCTGGTTAGAGCCAGATTCAGAACTTAGCGAAAAAACAGCAATAAATTTAGCAATGATCGGAAGCACTGAACAAAATCGTTTAACTACAGAAATTGAAGAGATGGATCGTGTGTTAGGTGGTGGTTTTGTTCAAGGCTCTATGGTGTTGCTCGGGGGAGACCCCGGAATAGGAAAATCTACTTTATTATTACAAGTATTGTCTAACTTGAGTAAAGAATACACTACCTTATATATTTCAGGTGAAGAATCACCGACACAAATAAAAATGCGCTCAGACCGATTAGGAATAAAAGCTGAGTCGATTAGGCTGGTAACTTCTACAGATTTTGCTACGATAGCTGAAACCTTAAAAAAGGATAAACCGGATTTTGCGGTGATTGATTCAATTCAATCTATTTATATTGAAGATCTTAACAGTGCACCCGGATCGGTTTCTCAGGTGAGAGAAGCAACAGCAGGTTTATTGCGTTTAGCAAAAAGACTTGAAATTGCGATCGTATTAGTCGGACATGTTACGAAAGAAGGTGGAATTGCAGGTCCACGAGTTCTAGAACATATGGTCGATGCCGTTTTATATTTTGAAGGTGAAAGGGCCAATCAATATAGAATATTACGCGCTGTAAAAAATAGATTCGGTACTACTAATGAGGTCGGTATGTTCGAGATGACTCAAACAGGCTTAAAGTCGGTAGAAAATCCGAGCACAGTAATGTTGGCAGGCCGACCGCTCAATGTTCCGGGCACAGCAATTACTTCTACTTTAGAAGGAACTCGTTCAGTACTTTTAGAAATCCAAGCACTGCTTAATCCTACAGATTTTGCACAACCGATCAGAAATACTCAAGGCATTGATCGACTTCGCTTGAATATGCTTTTGGCAATTTTGCAGAAATCTTGCTCAATTTCGGCTGCACCTTATGATGCATATGTCAATGTTACCGGTGGCTTGAAAATAGTTGAGACCTCTGCAGATTTGGCAGTTATTGCAGCGGTGGTATCAAGTATTCAGGATAAACCAATTGATTCTGATTTAATTATTTTGGGTGAACTTGGTTTAGCGGGTGAGGTTAGAATGATTGCAGCTGTGGAAAGAAGAATTCAAGAGGCCTTGCGTCTTGGTTGGAGGAAATTTCTCTTACCTGCAGTCAGTAAACGTAGTCTAAAAGATATTTCCTTACCGGATGATTGTGAAATTTATTATGTCAGCTTATTACGAGAAGCTTTAGACATGTTGTTTTATTAAAATGATATTATTTGGAGTAAGAAGATGACTGATGTTATTGCTGTGATACCTGCTGCAGGAGCAGGAGTGCGTATGGAGGCGGAGAAAAACAAAGCTTTTTTGAGCTTGGCCGGTGAAAGCATAATACGTAGGACAGTGAAAGCTTTTTTAGCTGTTGAATGTATTAGCGAGATCTATATAATGGTCAATCCTTTGGAATCAAAAGAGATGCACAATCATCTTTCCGGTCTTGCAAATCCTTACCAAACGAAAATTGAAGTAGTCCCCGGAGGTGAGACCAGACAAGATTCTGTCCATCTCGGTTTGGAGCATATTGCAAATCGTAGAAGTGATTCATCAAGCATATTTGAGGTGTCGCAAAATCTTTACGAGCAGATTAAATCTTTATGTCAATCGGGAAAAAAGAGAACGCTTTGTCTAGTGCATGATGGAGCTCGTTGTTTGATTAGCAATCAAAATATTCAAGATTATATTAAAGAATTAAAAAAAGATTTTTTTGGATTAGGTGTTGCTGTTCCTCTGAATGACACGATACGAAGAATTGATCAAACAGGTAAAGTTATTGAAACCCCCGATCGTTCAAGCCTTAGAGCCATGCAAACTCCACAAGGATCAGACTTTGATATTTTGTTACTTGCTCATAGATATGTCAAAGAAAACAATATTCAGGTAACAGATGATCTAGCTGTCCTTGAAGCAATTCAATATCCGGTTAAATTGTTTCCGGGGAACTTCAAAAACATTAAAATTACCCATCCTGAAGACATACCTATTGCAGAAAAATTATTAAAGATTGAATAAAAAGATTATGCTATAATATCGTTTAGCTTTGATATATTGATTTATAAATATAAGAAGAATTATTTTTTGTTTTTTTAGAAATAATAGGAGGCAATATTATGGCCAAGATTTCACGTTTTGCAACCACCAGAATAGCAGCAAGCTTAAATGCTGACTTAAGACCTGATGAAAATGTGAAAGATTCATTTTATTTGGACGGCAGAATAGCCAGAAAACGCGAGAAACTGGGTGCTGATATAACAAGCTCGGGTGAAGACCGCGGTTTTTTCTATGCAATATTTGCTACTCATGATCTTAATATCGATACTCCTGATTCGGATACGATTTCAACACTCCATAATTTGACGGAAACAATTAAGACCAGCAATGATAAAATTGATAATGAAATCAATGATTTGGCTGATTGTGCAGTTGAAGTGGGTGGAAGAGCAACGATAGCCAGAGAAGGTGTCAGACAATCATATTTTGCCGGTATAATTGTCAAAGAAGCTGAAATTGCAGCTGTTACTACAGGTGGAGCCTGCACATTTCTATATCGGAACAATGCACTTTATCCTTTAACAGGTTGTGACATTGATCTGGTCAATGCCGACTACCATGGCAATGCAATAGAAAACATGAATGACTTTTCTGCAGGAGTAGCAGGGACAATCAGATATTCAAATATCGCTCAATTACAAGCCGGCGATGTATTGATTCTTTGTAACAAAGAGGTCTTGGAAGCACTGGGACAGCGAGATTTACTAAAGATATTATATAATTATGATGATTGCGGAGATGCTGCTGCAGAAATAATTGATAGAGCACGTTCAGTTAATGAAGCAGAACCTCTACAAGCAATTATTGCTTCTGTGGAGGAAGTGATTCCTGCAGATCGTACAGGTAAGATTAATCTTGGCTTATTCCAATCACAAAAAGATCTTTCTGAACAAGAGACTACCAGATACGAACCGATAAAAACTGAAACCAAGGATGATATGTTGACCGTTCAGCCTCCGAAAGAAGAGTTTGGCGAACAGACTGAGATTTCAGAAACGGCGGATCCTGATGATCCATTTAAACCGTCCGCTAAGTCTGAAGATGAGCCATTTACCCCTTCATTCATGACGACCGATCAAACGGAAGATACGGCTGCACTTGACTATGAGGATCTGGAAGAACAAGAAGTGTCTCAGATTGATTCTGATGAATCAGATGATCCGGATGATAACGTTCCGGTTTTCGAACCGATAGTCACAAGTAAATACGATCAAGAATCGGATGCTTTTACTGCAGGACGTGAATATGCGGATGATGATTATTATGCAATGGATGAAGAAGCATACGATGAAGATGATTATGATGATGAATGGCAAGATGATAGATCTGTTCTAGCAGGTAATCGTAATCAAGACTATGACGATGATTATTATGATGATTATGATATGTATTCCGAGAGTAGTTCCGGTGGCTCAAAAGCCAAGCAATACGCTTTATACATTGCATTAGGTATTGTTTGTATAGCTTGTGTAATAGCCTTATATTTCATGTTGGTCAAGAAAGATGATTCAGAAAAAGATACAGATACATCTATTTCAGATCAAATTGAAGCAAGCGATCAAGCTGATTCAGATATCTCCGTAACAACTCAAGAAGCAGATATCAGAACACCGATTAAATCGGATGACGACACAGAAGAAAGTGAGCCGGCAGATCAAGATGCAGAAGATCAAGCTGATACTGATACTGTTGCAGCCGGCGATACTGTTTATGTAACTGCCGATATCCTCAACATGCGCGATGATGCAAGCACTGAGGGCGAGATTATTGCTATGTTGTCTTTGGGAGATTCACTGACGGTAGGTGAAGAAGTTAATGGTTGGTATAGCGTTACTGCAGCTGACGGTACAACAGGATATGTTAATGCTGATTATGTTTCAACGACTGCACCATAATATTGCTGTAAATATTTATTAGACTTTATTAAGCTGAGGTTAACGTATACTATTATAGTGCCTCAGCTTATTTAATGAGAAAAAGATTTTATATAAAGGAGAGTTTTGATGAAACCATTGGGGTTAAATGAGATAAGAAATACATTCCTGGAATTTTTTGCATCCAAAGATCACTTGGTTCTGCCGAGTTTTTCTTTGATACCCAAAAATGATCCCTCTATTTTATTAATTAATGCGGGTATGACTCCGCTTAAGCCTTATTTTACAGGAGCTGAAAAACCCCCGGCACTGAGAGTAGCAACATGTCAAAAGTGTGTTAGAACACTAGATATAGACATAGTGGGACAAACTGCACGCCATGCAACATTCTTTGAAATGTTAGGTAATTTTTCTTTTGGGGATTACTTCAAAGATGAAGCCATTGCTTGGGCTTGGGAATTCTGTACGGAAGTTTTAGAAATGCCGGAAGAGCAGCTCTTTGTGACGATATATAAGGATGATGATGAGGCTTTTGATATTTGGCATGAAAAAATTGGTTTGCCCGAAAATAAAATTTTCCGTTTTGGAAAAGAATCCAACTTTTGGGAACACGGTGTAGGACCATGTGGACCATGCTCTGAATTATTTTTTGATCGAGGACCTGAACATGGTTGTGATGATCCGAATTGTACAGTAGGTTGTGAATGTGATCGTTATATTGAATTTTGGAATTTAGTTTTTACTCAATTTGAAAGAGATGCTGAAGGAAATTATACTCCACTTAAGCAAAAAAACATTGATACCGGAGCAGGTTTAGAAAGACTTGCCGGAATCATGCAAGACGTTGATTCTATTTTTGAAGTTGATACTGTTCAAGCTGTATTACAGGCTGTTTGTAAATTAGCAAACGTTGAGTATGGACAAACTGAGCAAACAGATATAGCGATACGGGTAATTACCGATCATGCTCGCAGTACTGTCTTCATGATCAGTGATGGTATCGAACCGTCCAATGAAAGACGTGGTTATGTTTTACGCCGCTTGATTCGTAGAGCTGCACGTTATGGTAGGACTCTTGGCATTGAAGGTATGTTTCTCAAAGATTTGGCAAAAATTGTGATTGATCAATCCCATTCTGCTTATCCTGAACTTTTGGAATATCAAACTCAGATTTTAAGAGTCATTGAACGAGAAGAAAAAGCTTTTGCAACAACGATCAAACAAGGTTCAGCAATTTTAGCTGAAAATATTGATCAAGTAAAAGCTCAAAATAAAGATAGCTTATCCGGTGAACAAGTTTTTAAATTACATGATACATTCGGCTTCCCTGTTGATTTGACCAGAGAGATAGCAGCTGAACACAATTTATCAATTGATTTAAATGGTTTTGAAACTTTGATGGAAGCACAAAGAGAAAGGGCTCGAAAAGCGACTTTAGAGCGTACTGATACCGCATGGGATGCCAACGCTTTGCCTGATAATGTTATTTTAGATAAAGAGACCGAATTTGTCGGCTACGATAACTTAAGCATTGAAGCAGATTTACTATATATATTGCAAAATACGGCAGAAGGACTTGAAACTGTAGAAACAGCTTCACAAGGTGCACCTGTAATCTTAATCACAGATCGCACTCCGTTCTATGCTGAATCCGGAGGCCAAATAGGCGATACCGGATTAATGCAAAATGATCATGTCAAAGTAAGAATTACCAACACCACTCATAATGGCGACGGTATTTATCTACATCAAGGTCAGGTTGAGTCAGGTGAACTTAGATTGGGAGATCCTTTAGAACTTGTTGTTGATTCGGCTTTACGTCTTTCAATAGCGAGAAATCATACCGGAACTCATATATTACATCAGGCTTTACATGATGTTTTAGGCGATCATGTAGATCAGGCAGGGTCATTAGTTGCAGCAGATCGTTTGCGTTTTGATTTCAAACATCATCAACCTGTGACGAATTCTGAACTTCAGGAGATTGAAAGAATTTCTAATGAAATTATTTTAGAAGATATACCTGTTACAACCGAGGTCAAAGATATTGAAACAGCAAAAGCAGATGGCGCCAGAGCTCTCTTCGGTGAGAAGTACGGAGATCTGGTCAGAGTTGTTTCGATAGGTGACTTCAGTCAAGAACTATGTGGTGGTACGCATTTGAACAATAGTTCTCAAATTGGCTCTTTGCGTATTATAAATGAGACAGGAACTGCAGCAGGAATTCGAAGAATTGAAGCAGTTACAGGTAATGCAGCATACAACAAGACAATGTCAGATGCTGAATTATTGCTCGATATTAGCAACCAGCTCAAAGCTCAGCCTAATAACCTTCTGGTCAGAATTGAACAATTACAAGCTAACCAAAAAGAGTTGGAAAGAGAATTGGAAATTGTCAGAAGCAAGCAAGCTGCAAATGTTGCAGACGAGCTTATCGAGCAGGCAGAAACTGTCGGTCAGATAAAATGTGTCATCGGCAAAATGAATAATGCAACTGCCGATCAATTACGCCAGACAGGCGATCAAATTAGAGATAGTTTATCCGGGGATCCGGTTGTTATCGCTTTAGCAACCGAAACTGAAGGTAAAGTAATTTGGATGATAATGGCTGCACAAAAAGCAGTTGAGTTGGGAGCACATGCCGGGAATTTAATTCGCGAAGCTGCCAAGATTACCGGGGGTGGTGGCGGAGGTCGTCCCGAGATGGCGCAGGCAGGCGGAAGGAATCCGGAAAAAATTCAAGAAGCATTTAGTTATCTAAAGACAGAGTTAGCTAAACTCTAATTTATTAAGAGGAGAAAATATGCAAGATTGTATTTTTTGTAAAATAGCAAAACATGAACTGGAGGCTGAGGTAGTATATGAAAACGACTTGGTTATAGCCTTTAAAGATGCTAATCCGGTAACCAAAGTACATATATTGATCATGCCGAAAGAACATATTAAGAATTTTTATGAATTGGCAAAGCATCCCCAACAAGCATTAATTATGGGAGCAGTGACGGAAGCTGCTGCTGAAATTGCTGATCAGTTTAACATAAGTGAAGGTTTTCGTGTGATTACCAATAATGGTCGAGCTGGAGGACAGAGTGTTTTCCATCTGCATTTTCATTTGATCGGCGGTCAAGAATTAGGAATGAAATTAGTATAATCAGAATTATCTAAAAAAATATTAAAACTTGTAAACTTTTTTAGATATTGATATGATAATTAGTACGTTTTAAGAGATCGCATATTCGTAAAAGAAGATCTCCTGATCCGAGAACTACGCAACCTGGGAAAATGGATTCGTAGTCAAGTTTAAGAATATATCACTGCGAGGGGAGTGAGGAATTTAGATGACAGAAATTAGGGTTAAAGAGAACGAATCCCTAGACAGTGCTCTAAGACGTTTCAAACGCTCTTGTGCAAGATCTGGTGTTCTCGCTGAAGTTCGTAAACGCGAACACTATGAAAAGCCAAGCGTTAGACGCAAAAGAAAATCTGAAGCTGCACGGAAACGCAAACGCTAATCGTCAGCAGATTGAATGTAATTTCAAAAAGAGGTTCGGTCACTTACCAAACCTCTTTTTTGTTTAGATCTATATCTGAACCAACAAACCTGTGCTAAAATATTAGATTAGAAACTAATAACTATAGTTAGAAAGAAGTGTTTTTTATTAGCAAAAATGTTCTGGAAAAACGTAAATGGTATCAAAATCCGATTACTCAAAGTTTTAATGAAAAGCTAGCTAAATCTGCAGATTTATCGGATGATGATATTGATGAAATATACCTTTCAGGCTTATTAGAAGCGAGAGGGATTATTGATCTTGCTCAGAAAGAGGCATTTCTAAACCCACAAGAAGCAGAACTTTTTGATCCGTTTCTGTTCAACGATATGTTATTAGCCTGTGAAATCATTTCTGAAACTATTAAAGATCAGAAAAAAATAATGATCTTCGGTGATTATGACTGTGACGGATTGACTGCTACTGCGATAATGTTTCGTTTATTGAAGAATTTGGATGCTCAAGTTGAATATATGATTCCTGATCGAATTGATGACGGATACGGTTTAGGAGATACAACTTTAAAGCGGATTTTGGATTCTGCTCCGGATTTATTAATTACTGTAGATTGTGGAATTAATAATCATGCCGAGATTGATCAATTAATGAGTGAGGGTATCAAGGTAATAGTCAGCGATCATCATCAGCCTGATTCAGAGTTATGTGGAAGAGCTCTCGCTGTACTTAATCCACAATTGTCAGAATCAGAATACCCTTTTAAGGGCTTGTCGGGTGCAGGTGTTGCATTTAAATTAGCACAAGCTTTATTAAAATATTTAGAAAAAGAAGAGGATATTGATCTGGCTGCCGAATTGTGCTTAGCTGCAGTTGGAACCGTTGCCGATTCAATGCCGCTCGAATCAGAAAATAGAACGATTGTAGCCTTGGCTACATCCATTTTTTCTGAACAAGCTCCGTTAGGTTTAAGATTGATGACAGCAAACTTAAATAGCTGTTCACAGATAGAGGCTTCATTTTTTGCATTTTCTATCGGACCCAGGTTAAATGCTGCAGGCAGAATGGGTAAAATAGAGCCGGCTATTAAATTACTATTAAGTGAAGATCGTCTGGAAATTGAACAATTATTGTTGGAGTTGGAAGAACTGAACAATCAACGTAAAGCATTGGAACAAAAAACTTTTGCTGAAGCTGTTGAGCAAATTGAACAGATGCCGCTAGAATCAAAACAACACCTGATCATCGTTGCAGATACTGAATGGCATACCGGAATAATAGGTATTGTTAGTTCAAGGTTAGTAGACAGGTACTCAGTTCCGGTGATAACTTTTGCAGGATCTGATCAGGGGTATCAGGGATCAGCCAGAAGCATCGGGAATTTCGATATTTTATCTGCAATAGACAGTGCTGCTGAATATACGGTAGTTTACGGAGGTCATATTCAAGCAGCCGGAGTTACTGTAAAAACTGAGGATCTAACTCAATTTAAGCAACAGGTTATAGATTATGCAATGGCAAATCCTGTAAAAAAATCAGAATTGGAAGATTTGCAATATCAATATATTTTACCTCACGAACTAGTGACTGATCGTTTAGCTGAAAAATTAACCTGGCTTGAACCTTATGGACAAAAAAATGAGAAACCCAACTTTGTTTTGGAAAATGTTGAGATTGAGCAGTGGCGTATTGTAGGTCAAGGAAAACATGCTAGTTTATCCATCCGGTTAAAAGATAACCGTCTACTATCAGCCATCGCATTCAATGCTCAGGATTTTTCGAAATTATTCAGGCAAAAAGATAAGGTTGATTTATTGGTTAATATTAATTGGCAAGAATGGAACTCTAGATTCTCTACTCAATTGCAAATTTTAGATTGGCGTGTACCTTTCAGTTCGAATTTAATTTGGCAAGATATTGCGAGAATTGAAGAGAGCTATCAAATCAACCAGCATAATGTTGATCAGTTGATAAAAATGTATGGTCTTACGAGAGGACAGTTTGAAATAAACAACCAACAAATAACGGCGGTAACTCGCTACATTTTACAAAATAGTTCCCAATTGGAACGTGGATTTAATGTTGCATTATTAGCCAGAGCTATTGCCAGAGAATTGAAAGTGTTTTTGAATCCTTTTATCTTAATTAGAATACTCTCAATGCTTGAAGAAATAGATTTTATAGAATGTGAAAGATTTGATCAGAGCAATTATACTTTGACTATGAAAGAACAGTCAGACTTGAGAAAAAACATCCAAGATACTGATACATGGAAAACTTTACATTTACAGGAGCTGATGCTTGATGTTACATGATAAAATAATTTTGGAAGAACAAAAACAAGATTCTGAACGTTATAAGGTAACAGATCAGATGATGGATCATTTAGTTGATCAATATATGCATTATTCAGGTGCCGAATCCGGAGCTGTGATCCTTGATGCTTATATGTTTGCTAAAAAAGCCCACGAAGGGCAGAAAAGAGCAACAGGTGAGGATTATATTGTTCATCCGGTGGCAACTCTGGAGATTCTGATCGATATCCAAGTTGATCAGGATACTTTGGTTGCGGCATTATTACATGATGTAGCAGAAGATACCGAATATTCTTTGGAAGATATTAAGGAGAGCTTTGGTAACGATGTAGCTTTATTGGTTGATGGTGTAACAAAATTAAATAGAATTCATTTCTCATCCAAGGAAGAAGTCCAAGCGGAAAGTTTTCGCAAAATGTTCTTGGCAATGGCTGAAGATATAAGGGTTGTGCTGATTAAACTTGCAGATCGTTTACATAATATGCGGACTATGAGTTATATGACACCTGAAAAACAAGTTGAAAAGGCTCAAGAAACGTTGGATATATATGCTCCTTTGGCTCATCGCTTAGGAATTTATAAAATAAAATGGGAGCTGGAAGACTTATGTTTGAGATATTTGGATCCGGATTCATACTATGAATTAGTAGGATCTATTGCTCAAAAAAGATCCGAACGGGAAAATTATCTTGAGCAAGTAGTTTCAGAAATGAATACAAAAATTACTGAAATAGGCATAGAAGCAGAAATAGAAGGTCGTCCCAAACATTTTTATAGTATTTATAAAAAAATGAAGGCTCAACATAAACAGCTTGATGAAATATATGACCTCTTTGCTACCAGAGTTATTGTACCTACAGTAGGCGAGTGTTATGCCGTCTTAGGTGTAGTACATGAGCTTTATAAACCTATGCCCGGAAGATTTAAAGATTATATCGCAATGCCGAAGGCTAATATGTATCAATCTCTACATTCAACTCTAGTCGGACCGGAAGGAGTTCCTTTTGAAGTTCAGATCCGAACACATGAGATGCATCGAACTGCAGAATACGGAATTGCTGCTCATTGGCTCTACAAAGAAGGCCGCTCATCAGGCAGGCATAACGAAGAATTGGATAATAAACTGACTTGGCTCAGACAATTGCTTGAATGGCAAAAAGATATGAGCGATGCTTCTGAATTTATGGATCTTTTAAAAACCGGTTTGGTTTTAGATGAGGTATTTGTTTTCACGCCGCAAGGTGAGGTCAAATCTCTGACTGCGGGATCTGTGCCGATTGATTTTGCTTATCAGATTCACAGTGAGATCGGTAATACGATGTTCGGAGCAAAAGTTAATGGTAGAATGGTTCCTCTAAACTATAAGTTAAAGAACGGTGACATTGTTGAAATTTTAACTTCTGATAAAGTCCAAGGTCCTAGTCGAGACTGGCTAAATATTGTAGCTACAAACTCTGCAAAATCTAAAATCAGAAATTGGTTTAAACGTCAGATGCGTGATGATAATATTTCGCGTGGCAAAGAGATTATTGATCGTGAAATTGAAAAAACGGGCTTTAGTCCTTCTTTATTACTTAATAAAGAATTTTATGAACCAATTTTACAAAATCATTCTTTTCCTAAATTGGAAGATCTATATGCAGCTATTGGCTATGGCGGAGTTTCTGTAGGAAAAGTTGTGCCGCGCTTAAAGAATAGCTACATCAGATCTTTACCGGAAGATGAGAGAACAAAACTTGGCTATCGGATTAATAGTAGAGGCGAATTAAAATATAGTCCAGACTCTATTTTATCTAGGGAAGAAATGCTTAAAGAAGCTCATCCTGATGATTTACAAGAACAGAAAAAACGCCAACGCACCGGTGATCCGGGTGTAACAGTAACAGGTATTGACAATTTATTGGTTAAACTTGCCCGTTGTTGTAGTCCCGTTCCGGGAGACTCAATTGTCGGTTATATCACACGGGGTAGTGGAGTAAGTGTACACCGTACAAAATGTCCTAACATCAGAAGTCTGATCGAAAAAAGCGATCGTTCTCCGGAAGATGCTGAACAAGCGTCCAGATTAATTGAAGTAAATTGGACCGGAAGTGAGAGCTCAAGCTTCTACGTGGATTTAAAAATTACGGCCAGAGATCGTCAAAGTCTATTAGCAGATATCTCTAATGCTATTGCAGAAGAACACCTAACAATAGTCTCAGGTAATATCAAATCAGCAAAAGACATGATAGCCAGCCTTGTTTTGACCATAAAAATAAATAACAATATTGAACTGGAAAAAGTTATTGGCAGAATCAAAGCAATTTCAGGAGTTACAAACGTACAACGTGGCCATTAGGCTAAGATTTCTTAAGGAGCAAAATCTTGAAACAAGAAGCAATTCAATTTGATACTGTAAACATAAATGAACAAAATGATGCATTGTTAATAATAGATCAAACACAATTGCCGGGGAAAAAAGAAATTCTCTCTCTGAACAAACTGGAAGATATTTGGGATGCTATTTATTTACTAAAAGTAAGAGGAGCGCCTGCTATAGGAGTTGCCGCAGCTATCGGTATTTATTTAGCTGCTAAAAAAATTGAGACAGATAATTATTCAAAATTTCTGTCTGAGTTCCAAGAAGCGAAAGAATATCTGGCTAGCTCACGGCCAACTGCAGTGAACTTATTTTGGGCTTTAGATAGAATGGAAAATGTAGTGCTCGAAAATGAAGACACTACAGTTGAAGCAATCAAACAAAAACTTCTTGCAGAAGCAATCAAGATACGCGAAGAAGATATTCAAGTTTGCAGATCAATTGGTGAATATGGTCTTAGTCTGATCAAAGATGGTGATGGAATTTTAACCCATTGTAATGCCGGATCGCTCGCAACCGTAAAATATGGAACAGCATTGGCTCCGATCTATGTTGGTCTTGAGCAAGGAATGAAATTTAAGGTCTTTGCAGATGAAACGCGTCCTCTTTTGCAAGGTGCCAGATTGACTGCATATGAGTTGGTTGAGCATGGTGTTGAAACAACTGTAATCTGTGATAATATGGCTGCTCAAGTAATGAAAAATGGCTGGATAGATGCGATTTTTGTCGGATGTGATAGAGTCGCAGCTAATGGTGATGCTGCTAATAAAATAGGAACTTCCGGAGTTGCTATAATGGCAAAGCATTACAACATTCCGTTTTATGTTTGTGCTCCAACATCAACTATTGATCCGAAAATCAAACATGGTGATGATATTCCTATTGAAGAACGCCCGGGTAGTGAGATAACTGAAATGTGGTATAAAGAGCGTATGGTACATCCTGATGCTAAAACCTATAATCCGGCTTTTGACGTGACAGATCACGAATTAATAACTGCTATTATCACAGAATTTGGTGTTATTAAGAAACCATATGTTGAAAATTTTGTTAAATTATTCAAAAGAGTAAATAGGGAATAAATACGTGGAATAAGAGATTTATGCCAAGGTAGCATAGGTCGCGAATCCAATATTTTAATTTATAAATAGAAAGTTCAGCGATTATTAGCGTAGCTACAACCTCTCAAATATATAAATGAACTAGAGATTGTAGCTTCAAATAAAAACTTATTATATTTCAACCGTTGAAATTAAGAGCATGGGTCTGCGCTTAGTTAGTTCAAATAACAATTGTCTGATTTGCTGATGGAATTGTCCTGAATCAATTCTGGACTTCAAGCTTTTTGCATTTCCTTTTTTGTTTTTCTTGCGGTTTGCTTGCTGAACAAAATCATCAATCTTAGAATGACAGATTTTGATCACTTGATTGATCTCACTCTCATAAATGAAACCTTTTGCTAGAATTGTAGGTTCTGCAGCTAAGCGATTTTTTTTTGAATCAATTGCGACAAAAATAGCCACCACACCGTCATCGGCTAATAATAAGCGATCACGTAAAACCAAATCGTCGATTCCGCCGATGCCTGAACCGTCTATTAATACCCCTGCAGCTTCAGTGTAACCTGTTACCTCAGCATATTGATTGTTTAATTCCAGGATATCACCGTTGTTGAGTAAGAAAATATGATCATCTGTAATACCAAGTTTTTTGGCAATTTGAGCATGTCTGAATAAATGACGATATTCACCATGAGCAGGGATGAAATATTTCGGTTTAAGTAAATTTAACATCAAAGCCATTTCATCACTGTATGCGTGACCGGAAACATGGATATCGGCTAAATCTCGATAGATAACATTTGCTCCACGTTTAAACAACTCATTGATTACACGGAAAATTGCTTTTTCATTACCGGGAATCATGCTCGAGGACATTAGAACTGTATCACCTTCTTCAATTGAAACATCACGATGCTGAGAATAAGCCATTCTGGTTAGGGCAGACATCGGCTCTCCCTGAGTTCCTGTAGTAATAATTACCAATTCGTCAAGCGAATAATTATTTATTTCTTTTATATCTATAATTGTACTAGGATCAAAATCCAAATATCCAAGTGAATTTGCCGCTTCAAAAGCAGTAAGCATACTTCTGCCTACCATTGCTACTTTACGATTGAACTGTTCTGCAGCAGTTATAATCTGTTGCATTCGGAAAATATTTGAAGAAAATGTACTTACAAAAATTCTACCTTCAATTTTGGCAAATAATTCAGCAAATGTTTCGCCGACGATCTGTTCAGAAGGGCTAAACCCATCAATCTCAACGTTTGCACTTTCGGCAAACATTGCTAAAAGTCCGTCAGATCCAATTTGGGCAATTCGATTCAAATCAATCGGCAACCCATGAACCGGAGTATAGTCAATTTTGAAATCGCCGGTATGAAAAATATTGCCAACAGGTGTTTCTATCAAAAGTGCGCAAGCATCGGCGATACTATGATTTACATGTACAAATTCTACATTGAATGAACCGGCTCTGACTCTTGCTCCGTCAACAACAGTGTGTAAATCCGGATTTTTGATCGTGCTGCCTTGATCTCTCGCACCTCGACCAGAATCTCTTAGTTTATTCTCAACTAATTTCATAGTCATTGCTGTTCCGTATACTGGGACTTTATGTTCCCGCAAGAACCAGGTGATTGCACCAATATGATCTTCATGTCCGTGAGTCAAGAAAAGGGCTCTAACACGGTCTTTCTGATTTTGCAACCAGCTAAAATCGGGAATAATCACATCTACTCCCGGCATTTCCTCGTCCGGGAAACCAATCCCTGCATCAACGACAATAATATCATTACCCCATTGAAAAGCGGTCATGTTTTTACCGAACTCTCTCATTCCGCCCAAGGGTACAATTTTTATTCTGGATTCGCTACCGAATAAATTAGGATGTGCTTCAGTAGGATTTTTACTCATTACTTCCTCTTTCTGAAAATTAAATTAATACTTATATTCTAGCAGAATTCAAGCCAGTTATGTGACCAGCTATTTCAAATTAATTTGCCAATCTGGAAATAGACTGTTAAGATTCTTTTTAATAATAATTTGCCGATTAGTGTAAAGGTAGCACACCTGACTCTGACTCAGTTTGTGAGGGTTCAAATCCTTCATCGGCAGCCATTAGTGAAAGCCTTGATACTAAAGTGTTTCAAGGCTTTTGTTGTTTTGGATACTGCCTGATTTCAGGTTTTTGTGGTTAATTCTGACACGGTATTTATTTTTCAGACACTCATTAAATGGGAAATTAATACTTTCAATCTAAATTATCGAGAGCATATTGTGCCTGTACTGACGTATAACCTTCAAATATTAATTGCTCATATAGTTCAGAATCTGACATTGGGAATATTTCTAAATAATTTTTTGCGCTCTTTAAAGCCATTTCATTATAATTTGCGTTAATGTTTGCTATTGCATAATCTATTGCATTTTGTGGAAAGCCTTCAAATGCTAACTGATCAGCTAATCCAGTTTCTGAAAACGGAAAAATGCTAATGTAATTTTTTGCTGTTTCAAGAGCATTCCTTTCTTCTCTTGAAACACTCATAGTCGCTGTTGTTGCTGCTGCTGCAGTAGTAGTCGTTGTTGTAGTAGCAGCTGTTGTAGTTGGTGAAGAAGTTGTTTGAGCGGTGGTAGCTTGAATGAGTTTCAGTTCAGATAAATCAAGATCCATCATGATTTGTCCTAAACCTTTAATGGTTTTATTAGATTCAAAAACAAACATTTTATCTAATAATATAGCTGGGAGATTTTCTTTCATAGAGAACCCGGAGTATGTTGAAGCTATTACTACTTTCTTTTCAATTTCATCTGTATAAATATCTTTTGTAGAAAATACACTAATATTTAAATTAACTAACCACGTATTGTCATTTTCATCATCAAAATATCCCATGAAACTAGTTAACATTCTGCCATCTTCTTCATATTCAATTTCTGTAATTCTAGTAAACCTTCCTTTTAGGAATATTTTGCTTTCACCTAATCCATTTTCTTCTGCTGTAGTATCTAACATTACTGGATCAGGTTCTGAGTATCCCTCTAAGAAGTCACTTGGCAGTTCATATGTTTTTGCGGTTGTTTTTTCAGTTGTAGATTCGATAGTAGTCGCTTCAGTTGTGGTTTCTGAAACAATAGGTTCTTCTTTTTCAGCTAATTGACTTTCTAATTCAACGATTTTTTGTTCCATATTTCTTTTTACATTGTTGTTGCATCCAAATAATAAGAAAATAAATATGATTGTTAATATAAGAGTTAATAGCTTTTTCATATGCACCTCAAATCAAAATATAATAGTCTTGTAATTCTTTTTGTACCCACTCGTTCATTACTTAGATATCCTAAGGAAGGTTCTATGTGCTCATTTTTCTAACAACATTATTTCAGTATTTAATAATTCAGAATTAGAGATAATTTGATTACTCAATTCATCAATATATTCTGTGTATGATAGATAAGAACCTGTAGGATCGGTAACAGTTATTAAATATTCTTTGATCAAATCATAATTGTTTTGGCAGAGATCGTATAGTTTTTGATATTATTTGGGAACTTCTGATATTTTTGTTAGTGATTCATTTAAAGAATCTACTTTCTCAATACATCTTGTTTTCATATCATTAAAATTGTTAAAATCTTCATTTTCAGAATTATAAAGGACGCGGATTGCCGTATTGAAGTCATATTTTTCTTTATCTCCTTCAATAAAACGTCCTAGTTTTGTTCCTTCTGTTGTAACATCTTCTTCGCTACCTTTGATTGCTGCGTTCCAAACATCCCGAATAATAAAGTTTGTATCTGAGATTTCCTTTTCAACGCTAAGGATTTCAGCGTCAAATAATTTGATTTTTTCAATATATTTTTTGTTAGAAAAAGAACAGCCTACTGATAAGATGATTATTAATGCCAGTAGTATAGCTAATGTTTTTTTATAAGATCCTACAATTGATTTCTGATCTTTTTGAATAACTCTACCTGTAATCAACAAGCTCAAAAAATGATTTTAGGGAAAATTGTTTAGGGAAATTGACTTTTGCATTGAGGTTTCTTTACTATTATTCTGATTTCAATTGCATCTATGATATGAAATATTCTTTTTCTGATCTTCAACAGAATGTACTGCTTTAATAAGC
>FZPS01000164.1_pt101 | contig 95976 bp, 71 predicted proteins | sample 1817821 | NCBI WGS metagenome assembly FZPS01 (sample SAMEA104158645, study PRJEB21678) | metagenome | place: Germany | collected 2015-04-21
CACTTTAGTTCCGATCTTCTGACTTTCAGGTATAGTTACCTTTCCTGATGTCTTATCATAGTAGAAAGCAAGACCATAACCTTCAGCATAAAGATCTGCCAGGTAGAATAAGTTTTTATATTCACTAGCTTCATTTGTTGAGTCAATATCTATTGCTTGTGATATGGTCTTGGTCCATGTTTCTCCATAAGCTAATGATTCAAACTCTCCAAGTTCACCTTCAATATCAACATACTCTACATCATTGAAGTCTACAATACGCATATTATCTTTTATAAATGCTTCTTTAGTCAGATATATTAGAGTTGGTGAGGCAGGCGTATATTTTGCACCACCATCATATCCTGCCATACTAAAAAACATAGCATCTGCCGGAAAGGTGATTTTCCCATTTGAAAGGGCTCCTCTTTTAGCTCCATTAGACCCAATAGATATCATACCATAACTCCAATTAACACCGATTTCGTGTGGATACATATAAACGCTTCCGGAAAGACCTTTTGGATCATCAATTTCTATTATTGTGACATAATCTTTACTTTCGTCGAAATCACCTGGATCATTGAATGGATATCCATCGAAAACACCATCAGCATCAGGTATGGCATCTCCATTAGAATCAAATGCAGAAGGTACCTTGTAAGCATTTTTAAAACGATAACGAACAGCTGTACTTATGACAGCTTTTTCAGCATATACATACATTGGATACGGGCTTACTCCAAATAGTGCAGAAAATGTACCATCTACATAAATCATTGGTGTAGAAATAGCCTCCCATTTTATACGAGTTACCTGAGTTGCAACAGAAACAGCACCTTCACCATAAGGATCAACAGACTGGTCACCTTCAACAGCTAATACAAGTTTATAAGTAATACCTTCGTCTGCATCAGGGAAAGTAACAACAATATCAGTTTCAGTTTCTCCATCTGCAAAGTTTGCAGTAGCAGGAACATTAAATACACCCTCATCATTGGTAACAACTACTAACGGAATGCTGGCAGCGCCAGATGAAACTGTTCTTGATACTTTTACTGTAATCTGTGTTGGGTCTGTTGGCTCTAGTTCATGAGCTGTAACATTAGTTGTAGGGAAAAACACTCCTTGATTACCGGCTGGTTTTTCCGGGCTTAGAAGCTCAGTATCTTCAAAGTCGCTACAAGCAGTAAATGCAACCACCAGCAACAATGAAAAAGCTTTTATTAATCTATTTAATTTCATATATATCTTAAATTATAGGTAAAACATTAAATATCTGCAACTGGCGTAGGTGTTGGAGCAGAAGGATTATTATCTTCCTCGTTTAATGCAGGGTTAGCAATAATCTCTTTCTGAGGAATTCTCCATAATAATAATGGGTCTCCCGCAGGTATATTGAAAACCATAGTTGCGTTAGGAAAACCACCACCGCGACGATCTACAGGCTTATTTAGTCTCATAATATCGAACCAGCTGAGACCCTCGCCCCAAAGTTCAATTCTTCTCTGACGGAAAACTTCTTCCTGTATTTCAGCTGCATCTGTGGAAGAGAATGAATAATCAGGATCTCTGTAAGTACTTACGAAATCTACTAAAGTACTATTTCCTCCACCATTCATAGCTTCTGCTTCAGCTTTAATAAGATACATTTCTTCAACTCGCATTAATGGAATATCATTTGCATTAGTTGAATTCTTCATCACATTCTGATAAGGAGCAAACTTAACTTGTGTATAAGGATCATAACCATAAGAGTCAATTGTTTCCTGTTGTTCTTTTGTCAGGTTTGCAGATACTCCATCAGCATCTGTCCACCATCCTTTACGAACATCAGTGTCTGAGATTGAATTATACAATGCCTTATTAATCTGTTTTCCTCCTGAAAAGTTAGCGTAACCATAGTTGAACGAACCCATATGAGAAATCCAGTTTACAATACCTGATGTTACAACACGGTCAGTTTCTGAAATAATTATTCCCCACATCCAGTTCTTTTCACTAATATCCATGAAAGCAGGTTTATTTGCTTCTGTTAAACCAGTAGGAACAGCAGAAGTTTCGGCAATTGCTTTAGTTGCATCTGCTGCAGCTTCTGTCCATTTCTGCATAGTCAGATTTACTCTTGCTCTAAGTCCATAAGCTACTGCAAGATCAAAATAACGCTTGTCGGCACGTGTAACTCCACCCTCTTGAGCAGACTCCAAAAGTCCGATTGCACTTGATATATCATTTAATATTAAAGTGTATACTTCTTCAACAGTTGCACGAGGCGCTCCTTCAAGAGCAGCAACATCTGAGTTTTCATCAGTAATAATAGGAACAGCCGGTTTGCTTTGGTTTCCTACATAATTAAACTGATATAACTGAACCAGATTAAAGTAACTGAATGCTCTGGCTGCTAATCCCTGTGCTAAGTAGTATTGAGACTGTGGATCATCTGTATCAGCATCAATAGGTCCGATAACATTATTTGCTGTATAAATCAGAGCATACAAGTTATTCCACATAATCTGAGCCTCATTTGAGGTGTAAACTCTATCGGTAAAATCAAGACTGTTACCAGTCCAGTTGTAACCATTATCATCTGATACAACATCAATACCGTTGGCGTCTGTGAACAACATAACAGAAGGATAACCAAAGTCATTATGTCTGCTGGCACCAAGTGCTGTTGCATTAGGCATATACTGGTTGAACTGAGCAAAGATGGCATTTACCCCCGCCTCTGCTCTTTCAGGATTCAACATGTATGTTTCTTCCTTTTGTTTAGAAGTAACATCATTTCCCAGAGGCAGTGTGTCTAAATCATTACATCCTGTAAACAAAAAAGCTAATGATGCAATTGTTATTATTAAATATTTTATTTTCATAATCTTCTATATTTTCAATTAAAATGTTAAACTAACACCACCGGATACTGAACGTATAGGAGTATATAATGCAGTTGTAGCTGAAATATAACTCTGTCTTGGGTCTAATCCTTTTCTGCTTGTTAAGATTCCAACATTTTCTGCAACCATATAAATTCTAATTCTGCTAATATCTACAGATGCTAATTTCTGAACAGGAATAGTGTATCCTAAGCTTACACTGTTAAGACTCAGATAGTTTGAGCTCGTCAAGAAACGTGTTGATGTTGAGCTGGCATATCTGTCATTAGCGTTAAGTCTCGGAACATCAGTATTAGTGTTCTCTGGAGTCCAGGCATTGTAAATATCTTTATGCCAGTTGAAGCCGGCGCTGCCTGAAAGACCACTATGCATTAATCTCTGGTAACCACTATCAAAAATCTTACCACCTAGCTGATATGCGAACTGAATACCAGCATCAAATCCATAAGCAGTAATTGAAGTACCAAAACCTCCATATACTTTTGGAAGAAGGTCTTTTGTTGCAATTCTGTAATTCTGAGCAACTGCATAGTCCTCTGTAAGATATCTCTCTTCTGTATCAGGATCTGTAGCCCAATATTGTGCAACCCCATTTTCTGGATTAACACCACCATATTCAACAAGGTACATACGATACATTGACTCACCTTCTTCATAGATACGTGTTCCGTCAATCATCTTTCCTTCAAGGTCGGGATGCAATTCATTAATTTTGTTTTTAATTGAAGTTGCATTAAAGTATACATCCCAGTTTATATCACGATTATTAACAACATTCCAGTTAACATCTAATTCTAAACCGGAGTTGGTCATTGAACCAATATTCATTGGGATTGATGTGTAACCCAAACTACCTGCTGTTGGCTTGTTGTATAACATATCGCCTGATCTTCTTCCGAAATACTCTAAACTACCAGTCAATGAATTATTAAACATTGCATAGTCGAAACCGATATTATAGGAAGTTGAAGTTTCCCATGAAAGATCTGCATTCCCTTTATATATAAGTGCACCATCAGCAAATACACCGTCAGCACCTGTCATTCTAAACTGGTCTAACCATGCATAGTAGTTACCAATATTATCGTTACCCTGCTGACCAAATGATGCTTTAAGCTTTAGCATATTCAACCAGTCAACTCCTTCCATGAATTCTTCATCACTCATCATCCAGGCAGCACTTGCTGACCAGAAGTTACCCCATCTTTTATCAGGGTGGAAGCGAGATGATGCGTCTCTTCTGTATGCTACGTTAGCGAAATATTTATTATCATGTGAATAGTTCAAACGTGAAATAATACCACGGGTTGCATATTCATTAAGTGTACCACCACCTCTCAAGTTATCAATAGCATTGCTTACATAATAACTTTCTGGGTTATATAGATTCTGACCTGAAGCGAAAAGCATTTGGTTACTGTAAGAATACTCATCATAACCAACTGTCACGTCAAAGTTGTTTTTCTCATCCACTGTATAGCTATAGTGTGCAAGATATTGCTGGTTGAATCCGTAATATCTGTTTAGTTGCTGGTAAGCAGTACCTCCGTAAGAAGAGCTCTGACCCATATATGCATTACCTAGATCGCTGTATTTGCGATTGTTCACGTTAAGACCGTATCTCGCAGTCAATGTTAATCCTTCAAGAGGAGAAACTTCTGCATACCAGCTACCATTGAAAATATCCATTGCATAGTTGGTATCATTAAAAAACAGGTCACCTGCAGGGTTGGCTATTGACATAAAACTTCTGCTGAAGTTTGTACTTTGTCCGTCACCATAATCAAAAGCAGTTTTACCATTTATAAGTTTTATCTGCTGATCAGATGCATTTCTTACATATATTGGATAAATTGGTGCAATATAGTTTGCAATGAAGAATGCATTACCAGAAGAGCTGGTAGCTGTATTTTCATCAGAGAAGCGGCTGTTTGAGTAGTTGTAGTTCATATTAGCACCAACCTTAAGCCACTCTTTAACTTTATAATCACCGTTAAAACGTGTTGAGTATCTTTCAAAGGCTGAATTTGGAACAACACCCTGGTCGTTCAGATATCCAAAAGATATGTAGTGATTTCCTCTGTCATTACCACCTGAAATTGATAGATTGTATTCCTGACGTGGGTTGTTGCTAAATGTTTCATTAGCCCAGTTATCAGGAGTATAGTAATACTCCCCATCACTGTAACCTAATACTGCGTTAGGATTAAGCATACCATTTGTACCTACAAGAAGCTCTCCTTCAGGGACAGTATATATTGTATAACCCGATCCTCCTTCACTGTTTTTGGTTAATGTTGAATTTGCATATCTGTTTGCTCTTACAGGATCATATCCTAACGAATATACACCGGCATTATAAATAGCCTGATATGATTTTTCTATATAATTCTTTGGACTGGTCATAACATCGTAGTTCTTGATTGAACGTGAGTTTACACCATATCTTGCTTCAAAATTAACTGTAGAGCCTCCCTTACCTTGTTTTGTTGTAATCATTATGATACCATTTGCTCCACGGGCACCATATAATGCAGTTGAAGCAGCATCTTTCAATACTGTCATAGACGCAATATCAGATGGGTTAAGTGATGATAGATCGCCATCAAATGGTATACCATCAACAACATAAAGTGGATCCATCCCTGCATTGATAGAACCAACACCTCTAATACGTACTGTAGCAGAAGATCCGGGTTGTCCATCATTGCTCAGAACCTGAACACCTGCAACATTACCTGAAAGGGCATTAGAAACGTTGGATATCTGACGCATTTCAAGTTTTTCCGAATCAACAACTCCGGCAGAACCTGTAAAAGTACCCCTGGTTGAGGTTCCATAGGCAACAACTAATACTTCATCAAGCAATTCTGTGTCTGTATGGAGTACAATATTAACATTAGCACTCACAGGTACCTCTTGTGTAACAAAACCAACATATGACACAACCAATGTCCCTCCGGTAGGAGCAGACAAAGTAAAATTGCCATTAAAGTCAGTAATGGTACCCTGTGTAGTACCCTTTACCTGTATTGTAACTCCGATCAGTGGTTCACCTGAAGCATCAGTCACATTACCACGTACTTGTGTTTGAGCTACAACAATTCCTATTCCAATAAAGAATAGGGCTAAAACCATAGTTAGCTTCCTTTTCATAAACTCTACTTTTTAATTAAACACTTTCATTATTATTCTATTAACTTCAATATTTTTTGTATCTATATTATAGATTCTACAAATGCAATGCATTGTTATTTGAAAAAGTTGTTTTTTTGGTTTATGACTCAAAATTAATTATCACTTCAAATCACACTTTAACATTTACATAGATTTGCTTCATCTCACAAATATAAATTATTTTTTTTAACTAAGAGTTCTTTGTCACATTATTTTTATAAAAAAGGAGAAAAAGTTACAAAAAACCTCTTTTTGGTTACTTTTTTGCTTTTATTCTCTATTTTCAATTCAAAAAAAACAATCTAAAAACTTCAGTAATTTAACATTTGAATAACCTAATCAACACCTCGAAAATCGAGAAGTTGCAAAAATAAGCTTTATAAAATCATTATGCAACTATTTGGCCAGATAACTGACGTTTTTAATATCAAATCGAGTTTATCTATGTAAAATAGTAAACATATATGCTTCTTTTTTCAAAAGTGAGTTGTTATTTATAAAAAATATTAGGATCTATATATAATAGACAAAAAAAGCAGCCCTACAAGGCTGCTTCTTTACTGAGGCTTATTTTACTAAGCTACATTATATTTTATTATTCGATACCTAATAATTCAACTTCAAAAATAAGGTTTGAGAAAGGTTTTATTGAACCTCTGTCCGAAGAACCGTAAGCTAAGTCATAAGGAATATAAAGTTTCCATTTTGAACCTACAGGCATAAGCTGAAGAGCTTCGGTCCATCCTGCAATAACCTGAGTTACTCCGAAAGTTGCAGGCTCACCTCTTTCAACGCTGCTGTCAAAAACAGTACCGTCGATAAGTGTTCCGTGATAATGAACTTTCACTCTGTCGGTATCTGTTGGGATTGCACCTTTTCCTTCTGTAAGAATTTCATACTGCAATCCGCTGGGCAGAGTAACCACTCCTTCTCTTGATCCATTTTCCGACATAAATGCATCACCCTGAGCAATTTCATCCTGATACTGTTCTTTAAGCTCTTCTTCCTGACGCTTCGTCTGTGCTTCCTGAGCTTTCTCCATTTCTGTCTGTATCAAATTATTTGCATCAAGTTTATTGATTGCAAGTTCCTGATTCTTCAATGTTGAGATCAGACCAGCAAGTAACTGATCACTATTTGCTTTTTGATCCGAGTTTTCACCATAGACCATAGAGTTAAACTGTGGCAGAAGCTGCTGTGAAAACTGTACACCTATACTTAATCCATGTGCATAGGGAGATTTTTCATCAAGACTAATAGCCTCTTTCATACCTTTGATGAATTCATTTAATCTTGGTCCGTTAACTTTATTAATTGAATCAATTTTTGCTGCCTTCTCTGCAAGTAAAGCAGCTTTTTCTGTTGAATCTGCCGCAGCGATCCTCAATTGATAATCATACTCAATGTCTGATGTACTTAAAAGAACACCAGCCTGCTCAAGAAATTGTGCTAATCCCTGATCAGCCATTGTAACTCCATAAGCATAAGAAACACTGTCAACAGAATTTTTCAAGGAGGTCTTTGGAGTAGATGCTCCTCCGCAGGAGATCATCATAACCGCCAAAACTGCTAATGCACTAAAAGTGCCTAAAATTGTTTTCTTCATTTTACTTAATATTATTATATGTATTCTTTTTACTATACAATTCCCAATAATTCCACGTCAAATATCAGAGTTGTATTTGGCTCAATTGAACCACCCGCTCCCTGCTTTCCATAGGCAAGATCTGAAGGAATATATAATCTCCATTTTGAGCCAACGGACATAAGCTGAAGTGCTTCAACCCATCCTTTTATGACCTGATTTACTCCAAAAACAGCCGGCTGACCACGCTGTACTGAGCTATCAAATACTGTACCATCAATAAGTGTACCATGGTAGTGGCATTTAACCTTGTCTGTAGCTTTGGGAATTGCACCATCACCTTCGTTAATTACTTCATATTGTAACCCGCTTGGTAATGTTACAACACCTTCTCGCTTTTTATTTTCTTCCAGGAAAGCTTTTCCTGCTTCCAGATTCTTATTCAGCATCTCGTCTTGTTGTTTGGTGAAATAGTCCTGTAATATCTGATTTGCTTCTTGTGGAGACATTGAAGGAGTTTTGTTATCCATGATCTCTGTGAAGGCTTTTACAAAGGAATCAACATCTATATTTTTGAGTCCTGAATTCATTAGGTTTGAGGCCATACTCATACCCAATGCATAACTTAATTTGTCCATTAATATATTTACTTTTCGAATTATCGTACAAAAGTACGATTTAAATTATAAATAGAGTATGTTTAACTCGTAAAATGTTTTGATCTTGGTATAAAAAGCTATATTTGAGGTAAAAAGAGGTAAAAAACTATGAAAAAGAGATTGGTGGTTCTAACTGGTGCAGGTATGAGCGCAGAAAGTGGTATCTCTACTTTCAGAGATTCTGGGGGACTGTGGGATAAATATCCAGTGGAACAGGTTGCAACTCCCGAAGGTTTCAGGGCAAATCCTGAATTGGTACTTAACTTTTATAATATCAGGAGACGTGAACTTCTTTCTGTGAAACCTAATGAGGGACATTATGGACTGGTGGACCTGGAAAAACATTTTGAAGTTAATATTATTACTCAAAACATTGATAATCTGCATGAACAGGCAGGTAGCTCATCTGTTATTCATCTTCATGGCGAATTGATGAAATCACGCTCTACGGCTGATGAGTCGCTAGTCTATGATATTGACCCTGAAAAATGTGAAATTCTTTTAGGTGATACATGCGAGAAGGGTTCTCAGTTACGTCCTCACATAGTTTGGTTTGGAGAGATGGTCCCTATGATGTCAGTCGCTGAAGAAATCACCCGTAAAGCTGATATATTTGTAATTATTGGCACTTCAATGAATGTTTATCCGGCAGCCGGTCTGCTTCATGACGTAAAGTATGACACCCCTGTTTATCTTATTGACCCTAAAGATGTAAATACCGGAAGAAGAGACATACATCATATCAGAATGGGAGCTTCAGAAGGTGTGAAGGAATTAAAGAAAATTCTGTTAACATAAATTGTACTTTAATGTTTCTTTCAACACTCTTTGTTCTTGGATTCTTTTATTTTAAAAGAAGATCATAAGAGCGAAGTAAGTATGAGGTGTGAGTAAGTACTTTTTGAGAGTGCTGTTTTTTTTGTATTTTTGATTTGAAATAGCGGCAACTAAGCCTGCTTAAATTAACTTGATTTGTAGCTTGTGGCAAAAAAAATAGCAGAAACACCAATGATGAAGCAGTTTGTTGAGATAAAGAGTCAACATCCCGACGCTATACTGCTTTTCAGAGTTGGTGATTTTTATGAGACTTTTTCGGATGATGCGATAACAGCATCTGAGATTTTAGGAATAACTCTAACCAGAAGAGCCAATGGTGCTGCACAGTTTGTAGAATTGGCCGGCTTCCCTCATCATGCTCTTGATACTTACTTGCCCAAACTTGTCAGGGCAGGGAAAAGGGTAGCAATTTGTGACCAGCTGGAGGACCCAAAGACAACTAAAAAACTGGTAAAACGGGGTATAACTGAACTGGTTACGCCGGGTGTATCGATAAATGACAATGTTCTAAACCATAAGGAGAATAATTTTCTCTGTGCGATTCACTTTACAAACAATCTTTTAGGTATATCATTCCTTGATATATCAACAGGAGAGTTCCTTACTACTGAAGGTAAAAAGGACAATATTGACAAACTGTTATCTAATTTCTCTCCTAAGGAAATTTTGATTGAGCATTCAAAAAAAAGGAAATTTGAGGAGATATTTGGTTCGGGATGGATGACCTCGGTTCTGGATGACTGGATTTTTACTGAAAATGCAGCTCGTGACAGACTATTGGCGCATTTTAAATCTGCGAGCCTTAAAGGTTTTGGTGTTGAGCAGCTTGAACAAGGTATCATAGCATCTGGAGCTATTTTACATTATATGGATATCACTCAGCATCCAAATATTGAACATATAACATCATTAACCAGAATTGAAGAGGAGAGATTTGTACGTCTTGATAAATTCACGGTAAGAAACCTGGAGCTGCTTTCTCCAATGAATGAAGGTGGTAAAAGTTTGCTGGATATCCTTGACAAGACCATATCTCCAATGGGATCGCGTCTTATGAGACGTTGGGTTGTTTTTCCACTAAAAGATGTTTTGCCAATTAATGATCGTTTAAATATAGTTGAGTACTTTTTTCGTGATCCTGAGTTGAAAAAGTTTCTTGCTCAACAGCTTTCTCTTATTGGAGATCTGGAAAGAATTATCTCTAAAGCGGCTGTTGGCAGAATTAATCCAAGAGAGGTGGTTCAGCTAAAAGTTGCACTGAATGCAATTGATCCTATCCAGCAGGCTTTTGCTGATTCTGACAATAGCAATCTAAGGGAGATGGGTGAATTATTGAATCCATGTCCGGTATTGAGAGAAAAGATAGAAAAGGAGATTGTTTCTGATCCTCCGGCTCTGATCAATAAGGGTGGATTTATAAGAAAAGGGATAAATAAGGATCTTGATGAACTCAGGGATATTGCTTTTTCGGGAAAGGATTATCTTCTGAAATTGCAGCAACGGGAGAGTGAAAGAACGGGAATACCTTCTCTTAAAATTGCATTTAATAATGTATTCGGATATTATATAGAGGTGCGAAATACTCATAAAAGTAAAGTGCCTGCAGATTGGACCAGAAAACAGACATTGGTTAGCGCTGAAAGATATATTACCGAGGAACTGAAAGTGTATGAGGAGAAGATTCTTGGTGCTGAAGAGAAGATAATAGCTCTGGAGAACAAAATATATACAGAGCTGGTTGAAAGTCTGATAGGTTATATTCCTGTTATTCAAAATAATGCAAATATAATTGCTCGTGCTGACTGCCTCCTTTCGTTTGCAAATGTGGCCGAGAGGTATAACTATATTCGTCCTGAGATTAATGAGAGCCTTGTTATTGATATAAAAAAAGGAAGACACCCTGTAATTGAAAGACAGCTTCCTGCAGATGAGCCTTATGTCTCTAATGATGTTTATCTGGATAATGATAATCAACAGATATTAATTATTACAGGACCAAACATGTCTGGTAAATCAGCTTTGCTCCGTCAAACTGCTCTGATTACTCTGATGGCTCAGATAGGATCGTTTGTACCTGCTGAGTCAGCAAAGATAGGTCTGGTTGATAAAATATTTACAAGGGTTGGCGCATCTGACAATATCTCGCTAGGAGAATCTACATTTATGGTGGAAATGAACGAGGCTGCCAATATTATGAATAATCTTTCTGACAGAAGCCTTGTACTTTTTGATGAGCTTGGCAGGGGTACAAGTACTTATGATGGGATATCAATTGCCTGGGCTATTGTAGAGTATATTCACGAGAATCCTAAAGCAAGAGCGAAGACTCTGTTTGCAACACATTATCATGAACTTAATGAGATGGAGAAGTCTTTTAAACGTATCAGGAATTTCAATGTATCGGTAAAAGAGATTGATAATAAAGTTATATTTCTTCGTAAACTGAAGTCCGGGGGAAGTGAGCACAGCTTTGGTATTCATGTTGCCAGGATGGCCGGTATGCCGCAAAGTATTACTAAAAGGGCAGATGCTATACTATCTCAGATGGAGAACTCAAACCGTAAAGGTGATATTAAAAAACCTATAAAGGATTTTGTGGAAAAACAGGAGGGGTATCAACTTAGTTTTTTCCAGCTTGACGACCCGATATTAAGTCAGGTAAGAGATGAGATAATCAATTTGGATGTGAACAATTTAACTCCAATCGATGCACTTAATAAGCTTAATGAAATAAAGAAGATTGTTAAAGGTAAATAAACATTATCTTGAAAGTATTTATAAATTTCATTAATCAATCACAAACAAAATGTAAAGTAATTTGTTTGAATTGTGAAAGAACCAGAACTAAAACTATTTTTTAACGAAAAAATTGACTTATGAAACTAAAAAAATTAATCTTTGCGGGACTGCTTATAGCAGCATTCACAACTACAACATTACAAGCCCAGAGTTATAATACGGCATTTGGTGTGCGTTTGGGATATGACAGCGGATTATCACTAAAACACTTCTTTGCACCTTCTAATGCAGGTGAGTTCATCCTTTCAGCTTCACCACGATGGTTTCAGCTGACAGGTCTTTATGAATATCAACAGCCTGTACCTAATGCACCGGGATTGGACTGGTATGTGGGTCTGGGTGCTCATATTGGAGGTATACACAAACATAAAGACAGTTATAATAGTGCGTTTTTGGTTGGAGCTGATCTGATTGGAGGTTTGGAATATATTTTCCCGAGTGCTCCTTTTAATATTTCTCTCGACTGGAAGCCATCTTTTAACTTCACAAACGATTATAATGATTACTGGTATAGCGGTTTTGCATTGAGTTTGCGATACACTTTCAGATAAAAGTCCTTTTAATGATTATAAAACCGCTTTCAGTTGAGAGCGGTTTTTTTTGTACTTTTGTGTATATGCATAAGACAGAAATAAACAACGAATTTAGTTTATTGGATCAGTTAAACCGGGCACAGCGAGCGGCCGTGGAGTTTTGTGATGGTCCTTCACTGGTGATAGCTGGAGCGGGATCGGGTAAGACACGTGTACTCACTCACAAAATTGCCTATCTGCTTGAATTGGGCTTACCTCCTTACTATATACTTGCACTTACTTTTACCAATAAAGCTGCACGGGAAATGAAATCACGTATTGCTGAACTTGTTGGAGAGAAAAAAGCAAGAAGCCTGTGGATGGGTACCTTTCATTCTATTTTCGCACGTATACTCCGCAAAGAAGCTGATTCAATAGGCTTTCAATCCAATTTCACTATTTTCGACTCGTCTGATTCACATAATCTGGTTAAGCTTATTATTAAAGATATGAATCTTGATGATAAGCAATACAGGCCAGGCCATGTTCACGGACAGATATCAAGAGCAAAGAACAGTTTGATTACTCCAACCATGTATGCAGCAAATACTGAAATTATTCAGTATGACAACAGAGCAAGACAGCCTCAGATTTTTGAGATATATAAGAGATACCAAAATCGCCTGCGCGCTGCCAACAGTATGGATTTTGATGATCTGCTGATGTATACTAACATACTGTTTCGTGATCATAAGGAAATTCTTGATAAATATCGTAATCAGTTTCAGTATATACTTGTAGATGAGTACCAGGACACCAATTTTGCTCAGCACCTGATAGTTAAACAACTTGCTGATGAGCATCATCGTGTGTGCGTAGTGGGTGATGATGCTCAAAGTATTTATTCGTTCCGTGGAGCAAATATCGATAATATATTAAATTTCAAATCCACCTTCCCTGAAACAAAGGTCTTTAAGCTTGAACAGAACTACCGTTCTACTCAAAATATAGTAAATGCAGCAAATAGCCTGATTAAGAAAAACACTGAGCAGATCGCCAAAGATGTGTTTTCTGAAAATGAGGTTGGCGAGAAAATGGAGGTAATCAGTACTTTTTCTGATTTTGAGGAGGGACTTGTTGTTGCAAACAAGATTGCAAGGATGCGGCTGGAGAACCATTCTGCATATAGTGATTTTGCTATTCTCTATCGAACTAATGCTCAATCGAGAATATTTGAAGATTCATTGAGAAAGAAAAATATTCCTTACAGGATTTATGGTGGCAAATCGTTCTATCAACGTAAAGAGATAAAAGATGTGATTGCCTATTTCAGGCTTATAGTAAATCCTTCTGATGAGGAGGCATTTCGTAGAATTATCAACTATCCTGCCAGGGGAATTGGGGATGTTACGGTTGGCAAAGTATCGTCTGCTGCGACACTTCATCAGAAAAGTTTATGGGAGATAATATCTACTCCTATTGATTATAATCTGAATGTGAATTCAGGAACACAGAAAAGACTTAAAGCTTTCTATGACCTCATATGTGAATTTATTGATAAAAATGAATCACTCAATGCATTTGAACTTGCTCAGGAGGTATTAAAAAAGTCAGGCATAGCACATGAAGCATATCAGGACCTTACACCTGAGGGAATGAGCCGCTCACAAAATATCCAAGAACTTCTTAATGCCATTAATGAGTTTGTATCTACAAGGCAGGAGCAAGGAGAAGAGGAGATCGGGTTAGTTGATTTCTTGTCAGAAGTTTCTCTGCTTACTGATCAGGATACTGATAAAGAAGAGGAGGCTGAAAAGGTTACTTTAATGACTGTTCACTCGGCAAAGGGTCTTGAGTTTAATAATGTGTTTGTAGTTGGTATGGAAGAAGATCTTTTCCCATCATCCATGACAAAATCAGAAATTAGAGGACTGGAAGAAGAGCGACGTCTTTTTTATGTTGCTATCACCCGTGCTAGAAAAACCTGCACAATTACATATGCCAGAAGCAGATTCAAAAATGGTCAGACAACTTCGGCTGTCGAAAGCAGGTTTCTGAGAGAGATTGATCCTGCTTATATCTATATGGAATCAAACAGCTCATTTAGTACCGCAACAACAGATAAGGCTGTTGATTTCTGGGGTACGATGCGTGAACAAAGACTGCAACGAGAGAGCAGGACTGATAAAAACATATACTCAGAAAGATCTGACAGGAGCTCATTCAAAGCCGGCCCTAGTACAGGGAGACTAGTTTCTGTACATAACAGCTCATCTTCTATGCCATTATCAAAAGAGGCAAAGGAGCTTGAGGAGGGAGATATAATTGAACATGAAAGATTCGGTCAAGGGGAAGTTACATCTATCGAGATGAGTGGAAATGACCGCCGGGCGATAGTTGAGTTTGAGTCTGCAGGCAGAAAACAGCTGCTGCTTAAGTTCGCAAAATTTAAAATAATAGGGAAAAAGTGAAATAGTCACCTTTTCCCCCCAAATAAAGAAAAACCTAATATCAATAAAGTAGATTAAAGTTCCAAGAGAGCTTTCTCACTATTGCTTCCCCCGAATAGAATATCAGTTGGATTCTCCAGAAGCTCTTTAATTCTTAATAAAAAGCCTACCGAGTCTTTTCCATCAATAACTCTATGGTCATAAGACAATGCAACATACATCATTGGGCGTATAACAACTTGTCCGTCGATCGCTACTGGTCGTTCTATTATATTATGCATACCTAGTATAGCCGACTGTGGCGGATTGATCAGAGGTGTTGACATCATGGATCCAAAAACTCCTCCATTTGTTATTGTAAAAGTACCTCCTGTCATTTCAGGAATAGATAGTTTGCCACTTCGGGCTTTTCCGGCCAGATCAGCGATTGCTTTCTCAATCTCTGCTAAACCAAGACTTTCCACGTTGCGTACTACAGGAACCATTAAGCCTTTAGGTGCACTTACTGCAACTGAGATGTCAGTATAATCAAATGTTATAAGATTCTCTCCATCTAACATACTGTTTACATTTGGATGTTCAAGAAGTGCTACCGATGCTGCTTTCATGAAAAAAGACATGATACCAAGTTTTATACCATATTTATCTGTAAACTTGGCCTGATTTCTCTTCCTGATATCCATTATAGGCTTCATATCCACCTCATTGAAGGTGGTTAGCATTGCAGTCTCATTCTTTACTGAAACCAAACGTTCGCTTAGTTTTCTGCGTAAAGAACTTAACCTTTCTGTTTTTGACTCTCTGCTTGCTTGCCTCTTTAACCCGGATGTTAGGGGCTGAGATGTAGCTTCTGTATTATCTTTTGCATTTAATACAGCTTCAACATCTTCTCTTTTTAAACGTTTAAGTCCATTTATTACATCCTCAACCGACAACTCATACTTATCCATTACCTTTTGTGCCAAAGGAGTAATTTTCACCTTTCCTAAATCAGATTGATCAGGAGCTTCACTTTTTTTCGTTTCCGGTTCGGAAGAAATTGCACTCACAGTTAATTTATCCTTTTCGGGAGTTTCTCCAGTCTCTTTGGATTTTACTACTTTAGATGAATCTTCCGTAACAACCGCTTTTACTGAATCAGAAGTCGCTTTTGTACTACCCGGTTCAGGAGAAACAGAGGCTGCAGCAGAGGGTTGTATTGAAGTGTCAATTGTACATGCAACTGAACCTACTTCGAGCATATCCCCTTCCTTTGCTTTAAATGATATCTTACCTGATTCATATGCAACAAGCATAAGAGTTGCTTTGTCTGATTCAAGTTCCGCGATTTCGGTATCTTTTGCAACAATAGCACCATCTTCAACAAGCCAATGGAAAAGCTCTACATGTGTGATTGATTCACCGGGACTGGGGATTTTAACTTCTATAATTGCCATTATTTGGTTTTAGTTTAAATGAGACTAAATATTCTAATGATTTTAATTTAACTCATTATCATGTTACTTTGTTTAAAATTTAAATATTCGCTCCATAATTTATTCAAAAACCTTATCAATGATTTTTGCCTGATTGATTTTATGAAGTGCTGTTAATCCTTCAGCTGTAACCCCGCTTGCAGGCCTGCTTATCACCTGGATATTCTTATCCTCCAGCCTCTGTTTAACATAAAGAGATGCTCCCATGTTTAACGGCTCCTCTTGTACCCATACAAGCTCTGTATCTTCTGGATAGCTATTGATCAGATCTCTAATCTGTTTTTCCGGAAATGGATACAGCTGCTCCAGACGTATAATTGATACATCTCCTGAATTCTTTTCACGACGGGCGTCCTTTAGTTCATAGTAGATTTTGCCGGTACAGAGAATGAGTCTCTTGATTTCAGACTTAGATTGTAACTCTGTATCCTCTATTACTTCCATAAATCGACCTTCTGTGAAGTCTGAAATTGAAGATGTACACTCAGGATGTCTCAACAAGCTCTTTGGAGTAAATACTATAAGAGGAATTCTGAAATCACGATACATTTGCCGGCGTATTACATGAAATAGATTTGCAGGAGTGGTGCAATTGACCACCTGCATATTATTATTACCGCAAAGTGCGAGGAAACGCTCCATTCTTCCGCTTGAGTGCTCTGCCCCCTGCCCTTCATAACCATGAGGTAAAAACATTACCAGTCCTGATTTTAGACCCCATTTTTCCTGTGCTGAACATATATACTGATCTACTATAACCTGTCCGACATTATAAAAATCTCCAAATTGAGCTTCCCATATAGTCAGACCATCCGGAAATGCAAGTGAGTAGCCATATTCAAATCCAAGTATACCATATTCACTTAACATAGAGTTGTATACTCTTACAGGAGCCTGCTCGCCACCCAGGTTTTTCAATGGAAAATATTTTTCTGTACCCTCATCTTCAGTAACTATTTCTGCATGACGATGAGAAAATGTGCCTCTTTCTGAGTCCTGACCACTTAAGCGAACCGGAATCATCTCTTTTGCAAGTGTAGCATAAGCCATTAACTCACCCATTGCCCAATCATAAGAATTGGCCTCTATCATGGAGGCACGTTGAGAAAAGAGTCTGGTTGTCTTATTGAAAAACTGTCTGTCGCCTGGTAAAGTTGTAATGCGTTTTGCCAGATCCAGGAATAGTTCACGTGACACTTTTGTGTTTACCTCTTTTTCGAAGTCTTGTGGTGCCGGTAGACGTAAATGACTGTTTTTATCTGACAAAAAAGGTTGGAAATTTAACTTGTTCGACTTTAAAGAGTCTTCATAAGATTTATCGAGTTTTCTGTGAAAGTCGGATACCATTTTGTCAAAAACTGCTCCTTCAACTACTTTTTCTGATATAAGCCTATCTGCATAGATATCTCTGGGATTCTTATGTTTGGCTATAATATCATATAACTCAGGTTGAGTGAAACGTGGCTCATCCCCCTCATTATGACCATATTTTCTGTATGATAGCAGATCGATAAAAACATCTGTATTGAACTCCTGGCGAAATTCAAGAGCTAATTTAGCTACAAAAACCATTGCTTCAGGATCATCTCCATTAACATGAAATACAGGCGATTGTGTAACTTTTGCAACGTCTGTACAGTATGTACTTGATCTTGCCTGCAGGTAGCTGGTTGTAAACCCTACCTGGTTATTAATAACAATATGAATTGTACCTCCAGTTTTATAACCTCCAAGCTTTGAAAATTGTATAGTTTCATAAACTACACCTTGTCCTGCAATTGCAGCATCACCGTGAACTACAATTGGCAATACCTCATCATAGTTCAAATTATGATCGTTCTCAAGTTTAGCACGTGCTATTCCCTGAACAACCGGACCAACTGCTTCAAGATGTGAGGGGTTTGGAGCAAGGTTCATAGAGATTTTCCGTCCTTCATAATCAATAGTGTTACTATATCCAAGATGATATTTAACATCACCATATTTTATCTCTTCATCATAATTTTGTGCATTGAATTCACGAAATACCTGCGAGTATGGCTTTTTCATAATATTGGTAAGCACATTTAATCTTCCACGATGTGCCATCCCAATTACAATGTCATTTACATTATAGTCTCCTCCTCTGGAAATAATAGCTTCAAGTGCAGGTATAATGGATTCTGATCCTTCAAGAGAAAAACGCTTTTGTCCAACAAACTTTTTGTGCATATAATCCTCAAAGCCTGAAGCCTCTATCAGTAAACTAAGGATATGCAATTTCTTTTCATTAGGCAAATCCTCCCTGTTCCTTGAGCTCTCCATCTTCTCCTGAAGCCATTTCACTTTATCAGGATTAGTCATGTATCGATACTCTACACCTATAGAGGCACAATAGGTCTCTTCAAGTAGAGTAATTATATCACGTAGGGTTGCTCTGCCAAGACCAACTTCTTTACCTGCTTCAAAGACTAAATCCAGATCTTTCTCAGAAAGATCAAAGTTTTCTATTGCAAGTGTAGGAGTGTAGCTCCTTCTGGCTCTAACAGGATTGGTTTTGGTAAACAGATGTCCTCTTCTTCGGTAAGCTGTAATAAGACGCATTACATTCAACTCTTTGGGGGAATGCTCTATACCACCATTTTTTTCATTTGGTATTAAAGGGAAGCGGTTTGTAGCTAAGTCAAAGCCTTGAAAAAAATAACGAAAACTTTCATCAACACTTTCAGGCGCTTCTTTGTATTTTTTGTACAAATCTTCTATTGCTTCGATCTCCATAGAATCGAATTCATTTCCGGTATTCATTGGTAAATAAATATTTATTTATATATAAATAGTAAAGGAGGTGAAATTGTTCATTAAAAACAACTAATAGATATAAATTCAATGATAGTTAGATAAATTCAATGATTATTAGACGAAAAAATCGTATATTTGACATTCCAAATAAACTTATCAGTTAAGTAATTAACAAGACAATTAATAAATTTCAAATTTCATGACTAAAAGCGCTTTACAAATTGCGAGGACTAATTATGTCCCTAAAATGCCTGAGGGTCTTAAAGGCAATGTAAAAATAGCAGAAGGTGCTGCTACTGAGTCTGTGGCTGACCAGAAAGAGATAAAGGAGTTATTCCCTAACACATACGGTCTACCAATTGTAACTTTTAAACAGGCAGAGGGCGAAATCGGCGCTTCGGATCCTGTTAATGTAGGTGTTATACTATCGGGAGGACAAGCTCCGGGAGGACATAATGTTATTGCCGGAATTTTTGATGGAATAAAACGTATACACAAAGACAGCAAATTATATGGTTTTATTCTTGGACCTTCCGGTTTGATAGATCATCAGTATAAGGAATTGACAAGCGAGATAATAGATGAATACAGGAATACAGGAGGTTTTGACATTATTGGATCCGGACGTACTAAGCTTGAAACAAAAGAACAGTTCGACAAGGGTCTGATAATTCTTAAGAAACTTGACATAAAAGCACTTGTGATTATTGGAGGAGATGACTCTAATACTAATGCATGTGTATTAGCTGAATACTACAAATCTATTAATGCAGGTGTTCAAGTGCTTGGATGCCCAAAAACAATTGATGGTGACCTGAAAAATGATCAGATTGAAACATCTTTCGGTTTTGATACTGCTTGTAAAGTATATTCTGAATTAATTGGGAATATTCAGCGCGACTGTAACTCAGCACGAAAATATTGGCACTTCATTAAAGTAATGGGGCGATCTGCGTCTCATATCGCATTAGAATGTGCACTTCAGACTCACCCTAATGTTTGTATTATTTCAGAAGAAGTTGAGCAGAAAGGCTTGTCTCTTGATGATATTATTGAATATATAGCCGGTGTCATCGCAAAAAGAGCAGAGAATGGCTTAAACTTCGGTACTGTTATTATTCCTGAAGGTTTAATTGAATTCATCCCGGCGATGAAAAACCTTATTAGCGAACTTAATGATTTCCTCGCTCATAATCAGGAAGAGTTCGACCTTGTACGTCGTTCAGGTAAGCGTGAATATATTATCAGTAAATTATCTCCTGAAAACTCAGAGATATATGCAAGTCTGCCGGAAACTGTAGCTCGTCAGCTTACACTTGACCGCGACCCACATGGTAATGTACAGGTATCTCTTATTGAAACAGAGAAACTGCTTACTGAGATGGTTAGTAAAAAACTTAGCGATTGGGCAAAAGAAGGTAAATATAAAGGTAAATTTGCCAGCATCACTCATTTCTTTGGATATGAAGGCCGTTGCGCAGCTCCTTCAAACTATGATGCCGACTATTGCTATTCATTAGGATATACAGCATCAATGCTTGTAGCATCTGGTAAAACAGGTTATATGTCATCTGTAAAAAATACCACAGCACCTGCAGCTGAATGGGTAGCCGGTGGTGTTCCAATCACTATGATGCTTAATCTTGAACGTCGTCATGGAGAAATGAAGCCTGTAATTCAAAAAGCTTTAGTGAAGCTTGATGGCGCTCCTTTCTTATATTATAAAGAAAAGCGTGAAGAGTGGGCAATTCATACTGATTACGTATATCCTGGTCCAATACAGTACTTTGGTCCTACAGAAGTATGTGATCAACCAAGTAAAACATTACAATTGGAACAGACAGGAAAAATTACTTTCTAATATATATATAAGTATATTTAAATAATTAGGGCCGCCCCTCACGGGACGGCCCTTTTATTTATTCACTTTGAAAATTTATTCCACATAAATATCGAATCAGAAGAACCTATATCTGTTATCCTCAACTCCCAGCTTACTCTTAAGAGTTTCTAATGCCTGCATTTGTAATCTGTAAGCATTATTATTCAACAGTGATTCTTTCTGCTCTTTGTCGTTATATTCCGCACTTCCTTCAGAACGATCAATAACTTTCGTAACAAATACACCCATATTACCTTCCATAGGTCCTACAACTGTATTAAGAGGCGCAAATGATGACACAGCGTTAATAACAGGCTCATATCCCAAACCAACTATATTCTGTGTTGTAAAGTTTACAAATCTAACTGAATCAACTCTTGAATTCATAGCTTCAGCATAATCTTCTATAGACGCAATGTTCTGCTGTTCTAAATCAGCTATTATTTTGTCAGCCTTTTTCTTATTGATTAACTGCGTTCTGATAATGTCAGCAACTTCTGAAATTGGAGTAGTACCTGACGGAATAACTTCATCTACTCTTGCAACTATTCTTAAATTTGTAAGATCAAATTTTCTGACTGCACCAATCTCCTTCTGATTAACAGCCCATGAAATTACCTGGCGAGAACCTGATATTTGTCCCAAAGAAAAATCATTAGCAGAGAACGACATATTCGGAATGACCATATATCCTGCTTCAGTTGCCAATTGATTGAAGTTTTGTTTAATATCTTCTTTTGAGACAAATTGATTTAACTCGTTATCTATATTATTTGATGTTTTCTCACTAGGCAATACAGGCATATTTATTACTGCAAGCTTGAATTTATTCACAGGTTTTGTTTTTTGTTCTACCTGGAAGATTACTTGCTGTCCTGGCAATGATATCCTAACAGGCTCACCTACCGGTGCATTGAACGCGGCATCAACCATCTCTTTACCAAAAGGAAGAAGATCAATTTCTCTTGCCCATCCCACATCACCTCCGTTAGAACCGGGATTCAGACTATTAGCCACATTTGCAAACGATTCGCCGTTTTTAATAGAGTTATAAATACTATCAACAAATTGTGTTATCACTGAATCTTGTCCTACCATTGTAGATGTTGGTACAGCCATCATACTTAGATATACTGAGTCAGGTGCAACAGTTTTATCAACAAGCTTATAAAGCTGGAATGAATCACCCTCACGTACTGGTCCATATATATCAGAAATATTTGCTGTTCTGGCAAAGTCAAGTTGAGAAGGTGTAAGCAATCTTTCACCCATAAATACATCGCGATATGGGATATCTGAATAATCAGCAACAACAGTTGCAGGATTTACAGCTGATTGTAACTGTTCAAAAGCAGTATGTGACTGTTGCTCTATTGCAGCAAAATCCTCATCACTTGGAACAATCTCTTTAGTAAAATATGATATCTTTACAATTGGAGCTTCAAGCTTAAACGATTTCTTATTTTTATTATAGAAATCTCTAATTTCCTTATCAGTTACTGTTACACTAGAATCAGGTACAGTAAAATAGCTCTTCATAACATATTCGATCTCAGCATTCTGTTGTGATAAATCGAATGTTCTCTTAGCCTCTAAATCATTAACTATAACTGAATTGGAAAGCAGAGAGATATACTTTTCTTCAAGACGCTGGGTTTTAATCATATTCTCAATGAACAGCCATAATGATTTATACTGATCCACTAAAGCTTGTTCCTGAGGATTTGGGTTTGGAGTATTGATAACATTTAAAAACTCGACTAATGCTGTACGGCTGAATATTCCAGTCTGGGGATCCACGAAAAATGGTAACTGTTGTAAAATAGGTGAAACAGACTGACCATATACAAGATCATTTATCTCTTCCTTTGTTACTACTAATCCAAGATCATCAGCCTGATCTTTAAGCAATCTGTCGCGAACCATTTGCTGATAAACTGCCTCACGAATCTGTAATGAAATGTTTTCATCTAGTGAAGATTGTCCGCTGATCATTTTTTGGAATTCCTCAAATTCAGTTATCTTGTTTGAGTATTCTTGTGTTGTTATAACTTCTCCATTAACAACAAAAGCTCTATCCCTTGCTTTTCCTACAAGCAATGATCCGGAACTGAAAAGGTCTCCTAACACAAAGGCTAGCAGTGCTACACCTATAACAATGACCAGCAGCGGTCCTTTATTTCTGATGTTTTGTAAAGTTGCCATCTAAAATCTATTAGTCTGTTTCAATTAACGTTAAAAAATATTTTTATTCAAATCAGGGCACGAAGTTAGTAAAAATAAAGTAGATAACTATATTATTTTTGTCTAAAAAACCACATTTTATTAATTATACTGAAGTTTCAATCTCTTTGCTATTGTCAGTTATCAGGCGGACTACCTCAATTTTACGGTCTGTAACTTTCAATATCTTGAAATTATAATCACCTATAACTACATTTTCATAAGTTTTAGGAAAACGCTGAGTATGGTGAAGAAGGTATCCTGCAACTGTTGAGTATTCATCTGACTCAGGTATCTCCAGTCCATAAACCTCGTTGAGATGGTCGATTTCTACGCGTCCCGAAAGTACATACTGACCTTTTGACTCCTTTTTAACAAATTTAGATTTAATGTCATATTCATCCTCGATTTCTCCAAAAATCTCTTCTACAAGATCTTCCATAGTTACAATACCTGAAGTACCCCCAAATTCGTCCACAACAACCGCAATACTTTTACGCTGTAGCATCAGTTCACTCATGAGTTTGCTAGCCTGCATACTTTCTGGAACAAATGAAATAGAAGCAATTTTTTTAGTCCAGTCTTTCGGATTTGTGAAAATCTCCCACATATGAATATACCCTGCAATATCATCAATATCCTCCTTAAATACCAGTATCCTGGAAATGCCGGTCTCAATAAACTTATCTTTTAGAGTATCAATATCTGTATCAATACTAACAGCTACTATATCAGCTCTTGGAACCATACAATCCCTCAGTTTCATCGAGCTGAAATCCAAGGCATTCCTGAATATCTTTACTTCTGAATCCATTTCGCTGATTCTGGAAGGATCATCTATATTTTTTTTCACGAAAGTGTCCAGATCCACTCTGCTGAATGTTTGATCAACAGGCTGAATAAATTTCAAACCAAACAATCTCAGTATTCCTTCAGAAATAAAAATAAAAATATATGCGATCGGAAAAAGCAAGATAAAGAAGAAAAATGATGGTATTGCAAAAGCCTTTATCCATGAACTTGGGTTAATCTTGAATAATGTTCTAGGTATAAGCTCATTAGATATAAGAATAATAAAAGTGGCAAATAAAATTATAAGAATAATACTGATCCAATCCTGAACAAAATAGTTTCTAAAAAAAATCCCGGTAATAAGTATTGTAAAATATACAAACAGGACTAGAGATATAACTTTACCAATTATCAATGTTGCTAAAAATTCTCGGGAATTTCCATAGATTGAATTTAGCATAAAATTATAAACCCCTTTATTTTTCCTGGTAATAGCAAACTGAAGCTTATCTGTTGCAACAAAAGCCATATCTATACCTGAAAAGAATATCGACAAGATAAGAAATGTAATCCACAATACTATTTCTAAAGATATTGTCATCTCTTTATTCCATTAATATAATTGCTTCCTGATCACCAATTTTATTAATATTTGCAGTAGAATCAGTTTTCTCAATTTCAAGAGAGTCTGTTGGTACTGAAGGTTTGTCAACAAAAGGAAGTTTTCCATCGTGAGGCCGAAAAATCCTATAATCAGTCATCTGTTCATTTGACTCAAATCCATAACCTTTAAGTTGTGATTCTTTTCGTTTAATCTCGATATAAGTATTAGAGTAAACCTTTCCATTCTCCATATCCCAAAAGAGTTCTTCACTATTAAACTCCTCACCCTGCATATTCTGAACATGAACGTTACTTCTCAATCTCCATAACTTTTTATCATCAAAGTACCAGGCAGTATCCGCCTCTACTGTAGCTTCAGTAGTAAAATCGGGAGTAAACCTTTCTAAGTATAGACCTTTTGGAAAAAACTGATACGGCTCCTTAGCCTTATCAAATACCATCCATACATCGTAAGAGATTTTATAGCGAGTTACACCTGAGTCTGAAAGCAACTGATATGCAGAGTCAGTAATCATTGTAGGTATTACCTCAGGATCATACTTAAAATCAACAAGATTGTCATTACCATTCTTACAGGAGACGAAATAAAGCAGCATAACAACCAGCCAAAGGGTGGTTGTTATGCGCCTAAATTTTGATATGTTGTGTTGTAACTTCAACACTATATAGATATTTATCTAAGTCTTACTGTAGTATTTTCTCCAATCCAACCAGGAATGAATACTGTTTCACCAGTTTTATAACCCATCATAAATGCAGTCTCAGTATCCAGGAACCTTGCAGAGTAGCTGCTGATAAGGCTATTTGCTTTACTTGCTACACTTGGATCAACTGATCTTGCTTTTTGCAGTTTGTCTACAGCTGCACAGTATACCAAGCCTGCTTTTTCGGTCTCGGGGAAAATATTATTTGCTGAACTTGCATACAACTGAGCTACCAGTATATAAGCATCTCCATTGTTTGGATTATATTCCAGTGCATCATATGCAGCCTGTCTTGCTCTTGCAAAATTGCGCTGGTTTGAGAAGATACTTGCAAGTTGCAACATATACTCTGAAGCTCTAACTTTGTCAGTTTCCAAATTTGCTGCCTCACTGTAATATTTAACTGCTGTTTCGTAGTCTTTATCTCTCAGACTCTTGTTTGCAAGACCTAAAGCAGCATTAGCTGATGGCTCCAGCTTATGCAGATATTCTGAAACAGTAAAATACAAATCAGAATCATTACAACCGATAGAACCCAAAGCATTTACAACTTCACTGAGAAATTCTTTATTAGTTTTGTTAGGTTCCACTTTATCTGCATAATATTCAGTAAGTGTTTTGCAATCTCCTGCTCCACTATTAACAAACGCAGTTTGTATACCTTCCTGAACTATTCCTAAATAGTCAGCACTTCCCTGATCATTAGCAGCTTTTGCATTAGCAATAGCTTTTTCTATATAATCCATTACATTAAAGTAGTCAGAAATATACTGATCCTTTAAAGAATTATCGTTCAGATAAAGACTCAAAGAAGAAAGCATATAATATGAGTAAGCATCAAGAGGATACATTTTATCTTTCAACCCATTTACAGATTCATTTAACCATTCATAAATCTGTTTCTGATCTGCCTGATCACCCATTAATTCCATATAATCATATGTTTTATATGCAATTATTGTCTCTTTCGGATCATCTTTACCAAAATAGGTTATCCTCTTATCATATATTTCCAGAGTCTTATCGAGGTACTCTTTTTTCTTTGCAGCATCAGTCTCTTTCTCATAAAGAGCTTTGAAAATTCTGGGACCGTAAATAAATGTATTCTTACTTGCGGCTGGACAGTTTTCGTAAACTGATGACCATGGTATCAAAGCAGATTCATAAGCTTCAGCTTTAGCTGCAGTTTGCATCAAACTTAGATTAACACGACAATTTACGCTGTCCTCTCCATGACCAAAAGGCGCGTTCACAGGATCGTATCCCGCTTTTTGGGCAATTGCTCCGGCTATTACTGCTATAGCCAAAAAACCAGTTAATAATAATTTTCTCATATTGTTTGATATTTATTGTTGTTGTTTTATTACTGCAACTTGGACAAAATGTTAAAAGAATGGTTTAATATGATTCTTTTTGTCATTTTCCCATTTAATATTCAGTTAATTATATTTTAAACAGTTGCCGAAGTTAAAAAAATAATTCTAAAAACCTGGCAATTTTAATTATTCAAACTGTCGTTTGAAGAACCAAAGTTCATTAACATTCATATTTACAGATATTTTGAACATATCCTGACCCACCATAAATTGGCTATTTGGATCCTGTCTGGAATATCCGAAACCTATATTTAACATAGATAAATGTCCAGTTCTTAAATCGTGAAATGGTAATCCAAGTCCAATATTTATGCCATATTCATTAAAACTACCCATTCCGATATTCTGACTGCTTTCGGGATTACTTACACTTACATTAATATAAGAGTTTGAGTATGATATACCTCCCCTGAAGCGTATACGGTTAAAAAAGTTCTGACTATAGGGATCTATCACATACTCTGCACCGGCATTTATACGATAAAGATCGTTATACCTGTTATTGTCCGTCAATCCATCGAGCTGACTTGAATACGCTGAATTCTTCCATAATTGGTATGTTCCATCTACTCCAACTAAAAAATTCTCAGTCTGATAGGTCAACCCTGCTCCAAAAGTCTGTGGAATTTGAAAACCCTCTCCACTCAATGTATCACTACTGATAATTTGAACAGGCTCTAGATCTGGACTTTGATAAGGATCAGAAGTATAGTTCATTACTGAAGAATAGACATCAGCTTTTGTTGTTATTTGAGGAGAATAAACAGCCCCAAAGGTAATCGATTTAGTATTGCTGATATTATAGGAGTATTGAAGTCCCAAATCATATTTCAATTCACGAATCGAGAATCTGTTTTTACCTTCACTGATTAGTGCATTACTCGTAACAGGAGTACTTATCCTGCTATGCGAAAAATTACCAAAAAGATATGATACATTTGCTCCTATTGATAAACTTTTGAAAGGTTCCCATGCAGCACCGAAGTAAACCTGGCTTAGGCCGCCTGTTCCTCTGTATGTTTCTAAGTATTGAATATCAGACAATGAACGTCTGTTTCCAAAATTATATCCCACCTTTGAGTATGGCAGTAAACCCACACTTCCCCCCATATTACGGAATAATGGGAATTGGAGTGCTATATAATCAAGATTTCCATTATAGAAATCGCGACTGTTTACCCCATCGCTCATACTGGATAGTTGAGCTGATACCCCTAAATCGAAAATAAAAGTTAAAGAGTCAAGTTCTGAGTAAGAAGCCGGATTTCCTGGATTAACCTGCTGGCTTCTGCGCAAACCATAGCTGATACCACCCATTGCCTCTGAAGCACCCAAAGCTGGGTTAGACAGAACACCAAATCCATATCTCCCATATGGGGAATTGGAACCTACCTGTTGTGCTAAAATCACTGTGGTAATCGTAAGAAAAGCGATCAGTAAAGGGAAACGTTTTTTCTTAATATTCATTTGTTTAGGTATATCAACCAGCCTCGGTCACTTAGTTTCATAAAAAAATTTGTGGTTACAAAGATGACATATTTTTATGATGTCACCAACAAAACCTTAACAACATCCTGTTAAAAAGATTAAAGTTTAATGATTATAAACTTTTTACACTCAAGTATGATATGATTTTTCGCTATAGGATTAACCCTTTTTATATCCGTTATATGATACTATCTCATTAATTTGCTTTCTCTTTTTTTCTCTTAAGGACTGAGTGCTATATCCAATTGTTATATCCAGCCAAACTCTTTTTGAGTCTGGAATTGAAAGTATCTCACGCATTGCTGGCTCGTTAAACCATCCAAGAATACATGAGCCCAATCCTTCTGCATGAGCTGCTAAAACTATATGTGCTGCAATAACACCCAAATCCATCTGTGCATAATCTTTCTGTTTCACCCATCCGCCAATGCCTGAAGATAGGTTTACTTTTTCCTCAACCAGTACTAAATGCACGGGAGCCTGTTTAGTAAAATGATTCATACCCAGAGCTCGGGCAGAAGTGGCATCAGCCACCCTGTTCTTTATTACCGGATCATCAACAACAATAATATGCCAAGGCTGAGCATTACAAGCAGAAGGAGACAATCTGGCCGTCTCTAAAATACGTTCAATTTTCTCCTTTTCTACCGGTCGGTTTGTGTCATATGCACGAACACTCTGACGTGAAGAGACAAATTCAAGAAAATCAATACTATCCATATTTGTCATTTTTCAACGCTAAGTTATTATTGCTCTATATTAAGATTGAGCAAACGGCTAATATACTTTCCAATTATATCAAATTCAAGATTCACTACACTTCCCACTTTAATTTGATGAAAATTTGTATGTTCGTAAGTGTATGGAATTATAGCAACTTTAAAACTGTTATCAGTAGGCTCAACCACAGTTAAACTTACACCATTTACAGTTACAGAACCTTTATCAACAGTCATATAACCCTTAGCGGCCTTCTCTTTATCAAACTCATATTCAAAAGTAAAGTACCAGCTTCCACCAACCTCTGTCACATCTTTACAAATAGCAGTCTGATCTACATGCCCCTGTACGATATGTCCATCAAGTCGGCCATTCATCATCATACTGCGCTCCAGGTTAACTTTACTACCAACTTCAAGCAGACCAAGGTTTGAAATATCTAAAGTCTCCTTTATAGCTGTCACAGTATAAACGTCACCATCAATAGAAACAACAGTCAGGCATACCCCATTATGAGATATGCTCTGATCAATTTTCAATTCATTTGTAAAAGAACATTTCAGAGATATATTAAGGTTAGATTGATCTTTTTCCAATGCAACAACAGTTGCAGCCTCTTCAACTATTCCAGAAAACATATTAAAAAACAGATTTATTTTATTAGTAAATTATCCCATATTTTTATCTACCAGATAGAAGCACGCTCTTCTGCCGGTACATACATAGGATCCTCAGAATCTATACCAAATGCTTCATACCATGCTTCAATATGAGGTAAAGCTCCATCAACCCTCCATTTTCCAAGAGAGTGCGGATCGATTTGAGTGAGCCTTAGAATCTCAGCATCGCGAACATTTCCTGCCCAAAGTCCGGCATAACTTAAAAAGAAACGTTGTGCTGGAGTGAAGCCATCAATATTTTCATCTTTTTTAGCCTGATCTGTTTTCTGAAAAGCATGATATGCAACCTGAAGACCACCATGGTCGGCAATATTCTCACCCAATGTAAATGTTCCATTAGCATGCACAGTGTCAAGTACCACAATATTATCGAAGAAATCTACCAACACCTTTGCTCTTTCATCAAATCTGGCAGCATCCTCCGCTGTCCACCAGTCGGTAAGATTACCATCTTTATCAAACTTCCTGCCCTGATCATCAAAGCCATGTGTCATTTCATGTCCAATAACAACACCAATTCCACCATAGTTTATAGCATCATCACCATCCATATAGAAAAATGGGGGCTGCAATATTCCCGCGGGGAAGCATATCTCATTTGATGAAGGACTATAATATGCATTTACTGTTTGTGGAGACATATACCATTTTGTACGGTCAACCGGTTTTCCAAGCTCATCCATCATTTCTTCCCATGCAAACTCAGAAGCACGCATAATATTCTGCCAGTATGAATCATCCTTAATCTCAAGTGATGAATAATCTTTCCATTTGTCGGGATACCCAATCTTTACGATAAATGTACCAAGTTTTTCCTGCGCTTTTTCCTTAGTAGCATCACTCATCCATTCCAGCTGACTAATACGTTCGCCAAGAGATATTTTCAGGTTCTCAACGAGATTAAGCATCCTCTCTTTTGCTTCAGCAGGAAAATACTTCTCAACATACAGTTGTCCAACTGCCTCACCCATTGCACCATTAACTGCATCTATGGTTCTTCTCCAACGAGGGCGTAGCTCTTTACTTCCACTCATTGTTCTACCATAAAACTCGAAATTGGCATTTACAAAATCATCACTCAAATAATTTGCAGCTGAATTTATAACTTTCCAGCTAAGATAATCTTTCAGCACCTCAATCGGTTCTCTTTCAATTATGGCAATTGCAGCTTTCACCGGTTCAATCTGAGAAACATTTAGGCTATCAATACCGGCAGCGCCTAGTTCATCAAAATATATATTCCATGCAAATGGTGCAACCTGATTATCAAGTTCTGAGACCAATAGCTTATGGTAATTAAGTTCCGGTAAGCGACGCATCTCTTTTGTCACATGCGCACCTGCAAGCTCAGTTTCAATTTTCATCACATTAGCAGCTGCTTTTTTAGCGTCTGCTTCACTATAACCTGTATTCTGGAATTGTGTCTCCATCAACTTTATATAAGCTGCACGAAGATTTTGTGAATGCTCATTCTGCAAAAGATAGTAATCCCTGTCGCCCATTCCAATACCGGATTGATATATATGAACAATATTCATACTGCTGTTTTTATCGTCCGGACCAACAGAAAAGCCGAAGAATGGATTTGAAACCACTTTTGAAAGTTGCGCAGACACTCTTATTATATCCTCTTTACTCACTACATCTGCAATTTTCTGTAACAATGGTCTAATTGGCTCAGCACCATCGCTATTCAATTTTACACTATCCATTCCTATAGAATATAAGTCTCCCACCTTCTGAGCATTGGTGCCATTCTCATAATCCTGTCCACTCAAGTCCTGAATCAGGGCCTGAATCTGGTGTTGATTCTCTTCACGTAGTTTGTCAAAAGATCCGTAACGCGCATACTCATCGGGTATAGGATTTGCTTTTTGCCATCCTCCTGTAGCATATTGATAAAAACTTTCACCCGGGCTAACTGTTGTGTCCATATCAGAGATATTAAGACCTTGAGTCATACCGGTTTTACCTTGTTCAGTGCAGCCTATTGTAGTCATTATAAAAAAAACTGTAATTGGGAATAATAATCGTTTCATGTGATGAATATTTGAATTCAATTATTTAATGTGCAAAAATACAAAATATATTTCAATTACTGTCAGATGGTTAGAACCAACACAGTAATGTACCTCAAATCATAAGATATTCAGGATTGTCAAAGATATTTAGCTTTACTCAAAGCCTCTTTTATCATTAAAGCAGTCTTATCGCTAACTGGTACAAGTGGTAATCGCAATCTGTTCTTAATTATACCTTTTTGACTCAGAATTGATTTCACACCTGCTGGATTTCCTTCTATAAAAATAAGGTGAAAAAGCTCATTAAAATCCTCCTCCATTTTATTTCTGGCATTAATAGAATCACCTTTAAGTGCACAATCCACTAGCCATGACATTTCCTTTGGAAAAGCATTCCCGAAAACAGAAATAACACCTATCCCTCCCATATCAATTACTGCAGTTGTTACAGCATCATCTCCTGAAATTACAGAAAAACCTTTAGGGGACCCTTTTATAATTTCTTCAATCTGATCCAGTTTACCAGATGCCTCTTTTATTGCGATCACTTTACTACAATCATTTGCAATTCTTAGAGTAGTTTCAGAAGTCATATTCACACCTGTTCTGCCAGGCACATTATATAAGATCAGAGGCAGAGGTGATGCTTCCGAGAGGGCTTTATAATGCTGATAAAGTCCCTCCTGTGTAGGTTTATTATAATAAGGAGTTACCGAAAGTATTGCACTAATACCACTAAAGTCAGACCTTTTCAGTTCCTCAACAAGTGCTAAAGTATTATTACCTCCTACACCCAAAACAACCGGTACCCTTCCGTCAACTTTTTTAACTATGAATCTAGATACCTCTTTTTTCTCATCTTTAGAGAGTGTGGGAGTTTCAGCAGTTGTGCCAAGAGCCACAATATAATCTGTTCCATTATCCAACTGATAATCAATTAAGCGGGATAAAGCTTCATAATCGATCGAACCATCATCATTAAAAGGAGTGATCATGGCTACTCCCAAGCCTTTCAAGTTTACTTCTGTCATGAAATGATAGATTTTACTTACAGTTTTATTACGTATCACCTGTTTTAAAAACAAAATGATCCAGAAATACAAAGGTACACAATTTTCAAAACGCACACTAAAAACAGATCGATTTTGTTGTCACTATTACAATTACATATATGAATTCACATATTTAAGTTTAATCCTGTATTGTCCTAATTTTTGTTTACATAAATCTCAATAATGAGTAAGCCTAATTAAGGCTATAAATACACTTAGTCCAAAGATCACTTATAGATACCTTATACATAGCTTATCTGCACATAAGGTATGTATAAGGAATCTTCGGCTGAAGTATACCCGATATTACTCTAAATTTTGAGTCATAGTAATATTATATATCAACCTATTAATGTTATCTTTGTGATAACCTGTAACTACTATATTATGCAATTTACTCCTGAAAAATACCGTGTTCCTGATATTCCAATGCAGCCGTTTATTGATGCGGAGGAGATATGGCAATACCTGAATAATACTTCTTGTTCGGCTGATAAGGTAAAGGATATAATTGATAAGTCACTGTCAAAAGAAAGATTAAACCTGGAGGAAGTCGCAACTCTTATTAATGCAACTGATACTGACTTAATAGAGCAAATTAAAGAGGGAGCCAAACTGCTGAAGCAAAATATATATGGAAACAGAATAGTTCTATTTGCTCCTCTTTATGTTGGAAACAGATGTTCAAATAACTGCGACTATTGTGGGTTCAGAGCCTCCAATAAGGCTCAGGTACGAAAAACTCTAACTAATGATGAACTAATAAAAGAGGTTGAAGCACTTGAGGATGAGGGTCAGAAGAGACTAATCCTTGTTTTCGGTGAACATGCTGAATACTCTCCGGAGTTTATAGCAGATTCGGTTAGGACTGCGTACAGTGTGAAAAAAGGTAATGGGGAAATCCGACGCCTGAATATTAATGCAGCACCTCTGGATATTGAGGGATATAAAATAGTAAAAAAGTCCGGAATTGGGACATATCAGGTTTTTCAGGAAACATATCATCCCGAAATATATAAAAAGCACCACACATCAGGCAGAAAGGCTGATTATAACTGGCGTTTGACTGCCTTAGACCGGGCACAAGAGGCTGGAATTGATGATGTGGGAATAGGAGCCTTGATAGGTTTGTACGATTGGCGTTTTGAGGTTATGGGACTTGTGAGGCATACTAATCACCTTGAGGCCTGTTATAATATTGGTCCTCATACTATCTCATTTCCTAGGATTAAGGATGCATCAAACTTAAATATTGAGTCCAATTATTTTATCTCTGATGAGGACTTTGTCAGGTTGGTTGCTATTCTCAGATTAGCTGTTCCATATACCGGTATGATACTTACCGCGAGAGAGCCTGCTATAGTAAGAGATGAGATTATACAATATGGTATTTCACAAATAGATGGTGGATCCAAAATAGAGCTAGGCAGCTATTCATTCAAAGGAAATAGTCATAACATTGATAGAAGTCAGTTCCAAATCAGTGATGATCGCCCATTAAATGATATAATAGATGAGCTGCTTGAACAAGATATGATCCCATCATTCTGCACTGCATGCTACAGGTTAGGAAGAACAGGAGAGCATTTTATGGAATTTTCTGTTCCAGGATTCATTAAAAGATTCTGCACACCTAATGCAATCTTAACCCTGGCCGAATATCTGTTTGATTATGCACCCGAGCAGACAAGATTAAAAGGCATGATGGTGATTGAAAACAATTTAAAATCATTGAGTGCAAATTTAGAAAAAGAGGTAAAAGAAAAAATTAGCAGAATTGAAATGGGAGAGAGAGACCTGTATTTTTAAAGGTTTTGACAATTTCCCTCTAAAATAATTATATGATATTTAAATGTTAAGGCATAAGGCATTATCTGAAAATTGTTAATTAAATCATGAGCGTAACAAATCTTCATTTAGGAATTTTCGGTCGCACAAACACAGGCAAGAGCTCATTAATAAATATGCTGACCGATCAGGATATCTCAATTGTTTCTGAAAAAAAGGGGACGACTACCGACCCAGTAAAAAAAACAGTAGAAATATTTGGAATTGGTCCGGCCACCATAATAGACACAGCAGGAGTTGATGATTTGGGTGAAATCGGGCATCTGAAGATTCAAAAATCACTAGAAGTTATCCGCAGGGTTGATTGCGCAATACTCCTGATTGCCGGGAATCAGTTCGGTGATTATGAGGTAAGACTGATTGATCAGTTTAAAGAGCATGATGTACCCTATATTATTGTTCATAATAAAAATGATATAAGCAAAATAGCAGCAATTACAAAAAATGCAATCAAATGGCACACAAATGCTGAAATTATAGATATAAGCACCCTCAATTCAACTGATAGAGACCTGTTGATCAATTCACTTAAGAAGATTATACCTGAAACAGTATACAAGAACTTAACACTTATAGGAGACCTTGTAAAGCCAAAAGATTTAATCCTGATCATTATAGCAATAGACAGTGAAGCTCCAGAAGGTCGTTTGATTTATCCACAGAATCTAACTATACGTGATGCTATTGATAATCATTGCATCACGGTAGTTTTACGAGAAGATGAAATTGAAGATTTCTTAAAGAGTGGATTAACACCTGCACTGGTAATCACGGATAGCCAGATTTTCAAATCTGTAACAGAGAAGCTGCCTGAAAACATCCCTTTAACCAGCTTCAGTATACTTTTTGCAAGATTAAAGGGGAACCTGATTGCTTATTTAAGGGGAACGCCTTGTATCTCAAACCTTAAGGATGGGGATAATGTCTTGATACTGGAGAGCTGCACACATCAGACAAGTTGTGATGATATCGGCAGAGTAAAAATACCAAAGAAACTAAAAGAATTCACAGGGAAGAGACTAAACTTCAAGATAATTTCGGGTCTGTCTCCTTTGCCTGAAAATATTGATGATTTTGCTCTGGTTATACAGTGCGGAGGATGTATGGTAACACGTAAACAGTTGTCAAACAGAATAAACCCCTTCATCAAAAGAGGAATTCCGGTTACCAATTATGGAATGGCTCTGGCATATGTAAACGGAGTGTTTGAGAGAGTAGTATCAATTTTCAGAAAGTTTTACGAGTATGATAGAAACAATCCTAAACTACCCTTTATCGAGGGATAGATTGATTGATCTTTTATCCTCTTCAGGTGAGGAAGAGAAAGCTTTGTTTGATTACTCCACTGCGACCAAACTTAAAAACGTTGGCAATGAAGTTTATTTGCGTGGATTAATTGAACTATCAAACATTTGCGATAAGGATTGTTTTTATTGTGGAATCAGAAAATCAAACAACAACATTACCCGGTTTACTCTAAAATATGAAGAGGTAATAGAGTCAGTCAAATATGCTTATGAAAAGGGTTACGGATCAATTGTCATTCAATCGGGAGAGAGATCATCAAGATCATTTTCAGATAAGATTGACAAGATAATCAGAGAATCAAAAAAAATCACCAATAACAATATAGGTATTACACTTTCCTGTGGTGAGCAGAGCGAGGAGACATACCTCAGGTGGTTTGAAAGTGGTGCTGACCGATACCTGCTGCGTATTGAGACCTCTTCTGAAGAGCTATATAAAAAGCTTCACCCTAAAGATACACTACATAATTATACAAATCGTAGAAATGCTCTGGAGCTATTACGAAAAACAGGTTATCAGCTGGGAACCGGAGTAATGATTGGTCTGCCGTTTCAAACAACAGAAATGCTTGCAGATGATCTTATTTTCATGAGGGATTTAAATATCGACATGTGTGGAATGGGGCCTTACATTGAACATACAAAAACTCCTTTATATAAATTCAGGGAACAATTACCTATTACTACTGTTCGATTGGGTCTTGCATTAAAAATGATTTCACTCTTAAGGATATTAATGCCAGATATTAATATTGCTGCAACCACTGCCCTCAAAGTTTTAGACCAAAAGGCAACTGAAAAAGCTATAGCAATAGGAGCAAATGTAATAATGCCCAACATCACTCCTTTATTTTATAGAAAAGAATATCTCCTATACGAAAACAGATCAGAGCCTCTATTTAGTTTTGAAGATGAACTTGCCCTTCTGGAAAAAAGATTAGAGACTATTTCTCATAGGATAGGCTATAATAAACAGGGAAATTCAAAGCATTATACTAAAAACTGGTCAAGATGTATACCAGAATAGGATATCAGCTATTTCCTATACTCATCTAAAATTGCTTTAACTCCATCAGGAGAGACTCTGCCAAAAACTCTTTCCCCAACTAATACCACAGGCGAGAGTCCACAAGCTCCAACACATCGGAGACAGTTAATTGAAAACTTCCCATCAGAGGTTGTTTCACCTACTTTAATATTCAACTCTTTCTTGAACTCCTCAAGTACTTTTTCAGCACCGCGAACATAGCAGGCTGTACCTGTACATATTGATATTGGATGTTCTCCCTTAGGTATCATGGAGAAGAACGAATAAAATGTGACAACACCATACACCTGTGCTACAGAGATATGCAGATTATGTGCAATTACATCCTGCACCTCTGCCGGCAGGTAACCAAACTCATGCTGTGCCTCATGTAATATGTTTATTAATTCAAGTGGCTCGTTATCAAACATGTTACATATATTGTTTATCTTGTCGACCTTCTCCTTTGAGAGATTAACTCTAACCTCTACATTATCTGTTCCGGTCACTTTTTCCATGAAGCTGTATACTTCCGGATTAACTTTAATATTCTGACTCATAATATTTACATATTTTGTTTATATCTCACCATTCAAATGAAGAGTAACCTCATTACTTTTAGGAAAATATTCAGTGTGAAGCAAACTGTGTGCTTTGTGGCTGCCCGGTTCGCCCAGAAACTCATTATAAAGTTTGATTATTGAAGGATTCTCGTGCGATTTACGAATTATTTTCCTCTTATCCTCAGAGTAAATAGCTGCTGCACGTCTATTCAGAATTTCGCTTTTGCCATGATGATATGGCTGACCTCCGCCACCAATACACCCACCCGGGCAGGCCATGATCTCTATTGCATGATATTTGGATGTTCCTGCCCTAACCTCATTCAAAAGTTTGCGAGCATTACCCAAACCATGAGCAATACCTATATTAAGTTCAAGTCCGCCAAAATCAACCTTCGCAGAGCGTATCCCCTCCATGCCACGCAAATTATCAAATTCAACCTTCTCAAGTTTTTTCCCTGTATAAAGTTCATATGCAGTTCTGCAGGCAGCCTCAATTACTCCTCCTGTATTACCGAAAATGACCCCTGCACCGGTGGATTCACCCAGAGGATCATCAAAATCTGAATCAGGCAGATTCAGGAAATCTATATTAGCTTCCTTAATAAAAGCAGCCAGTTCACGGGTAGAGATTGAATAATCAACATCCTGATTTCCATCCACCTTAAACTCATCTCTCTGACACTCATATTTTTTAGCAATACATGGCATTATTGAAACCACTATAAGATCTTTTCTGCTTACACCTATCTTATCTGCGAAGTAGGTTTTGGCAATCGCTCCAAACATTTGTTGAGGAGATTTAGCAGTTGAAGGAACATCCAGCAGATCAGGAAAATTATGTTCAAAAAAGTTTACCCATCCGGGACAACAGGATGTAAGTATGGGTAAACGAACATTGGTATCTCCCGACATAAATGCCTTCAGGCGCTGTAACAGCTCTGTTCCCTCTTCCATTATGGTAAGATCAGCGCTAAAATCTGTATCAAATACATAATCAAAGCCAAGCTCTTTTAATGCTGACACCATCTTACCGGTAACCAAAGTGCCTGGCTTTAACCCAAACTCCTCTCCGAGAGCTGCTCTGACAGCAGGTGCAGTCTGCACAATTACTGTTTTTGATGAATCACTAAGAGCACGAATTATATCATTTGTATGATCAACCTCTGTAAGTGCACCTGTAGGGCAAACAGAAAGACACTGGCCACAATAAGTGCATGGTGAATCTTCCAGATTCATCTCGAAAGCTGGAGCTACAGCTGACATGAAACCACGGTTTACAGCTGAAAGTGCACCAACTGTTTGTATATCGTTGCACATCATTTCGCATCTGCGGCACATTATACATTTATCTATATCCCTGATAATTGAAGGTGATGTATCTTTTCTGTATCTGGATTGTTCTCCCTCATATGGCAGACTTCTGATATTGAATTGTGTAGCCAGGCTTTGCAGTTCACACTGTCCCGACTTTGCACATACAAGGCAGTCAAACGGGTGGTCTGAAATAATCAATTTTAAAACAGTAGTTCGGGCATTAAGCACTCTTATATTATGGGTATTTATAACCATCCCCTCCTGTGCTTCTGTTATACATGAGGGGGCCAGATTTTTACGTCCTTCAACCTCAACTACACATATCCTGCATCCACCGGGTTTATTCTCAATACCCATATCACACAGTTCGAAATGACATAGTGTAGGTATCTCTACTCCAGCCTTCCTGGCTGCCTTAAGAATAGTTGTACCTTCTTCAACCTGTACTTTTTTCTTATCTATGGTAAGTTCAATCATATCTTTCTATTTTTTGATACAGTTAAAATCATTAAGCCATCTCCACAGACACTCTTGGATAGTCACTTCTAAGGCTGATGGCATCAAATTTGCATTTTTCCATGCAAGCTCCACATTTAATACATATTTCCTGATTTATTACATGCACCTCTTTCTTTTCACCACTAATTGCATGTGTAGGACATGCCCTCTTACAAGCAAGACATCCTATGCACTCCTCTGGTGAAATGATATAGAAAAGCAGACTAGTGCATTTACCTGCACGACATTTTTTATCAAATACATGTTCATTATACTCCTCCACGAAATTCTCCATGGTAGAAAGAACAGGGTTGGGTGAAGTCTGTCCTAATCCGCATAAAGATGTATCCTTAATTACATAGCTAAGATTTTTGAGTTTTTCTAAATCCTCCTGTGTCCCTTTTCCTTCAGTTATCCTTCTGAGTGTCTCGAACATGCGCTTATTGCCTATACGACATGGAGCACATTTTCCACAAGATTCGTCAATAATAAATTCCAGGTAAAATTTAGCTACCGACACCATGCAATCATCTTCATCGAGAACAATCATTCCTCCCGAACCCATCATAGAACCTGATGCTGTAAGACTTTCATAGTCAATAGGAATATCCAGATGTTTTTCTGTCAGACATCCGCCTGAAGGTCCGCCTGTTTGTACCGCTTTAAATTTCTTGCCATTTTTAATACCACCACCTATTTCATAAATAATCTCACGCAAAGTGATACCCATTGGCACCTCTATCAAACCTACGTTATTGATCTTTCCGGCAAGTGCAAAAACTTTGGTTCCCTTTGATTTTTCTGTTCCTATAGAAGAGAACCACTCTGCTCCTTTTAGAATTATTGCAGGAATGTTTGCGAAAGTCTCCACATTATTCACGTTGGTTGGCTTGCCCAGATATCCGCTTTGTGCAGGAAAAGGAGGTTTATTTGAAGGTTCGCCCCTTTTCCCTTCCATTGAGTGTATCAAAGCTGTTTCTTCTCCACAAACAAAAGCTCCGGCACCATATTTTAAAGAGACATCAAAACAAAAATCAGTACCAAATATATTATCACCTAACAAGCCATACTCATGAGCCTGAGCTATAGCAATTTTCAGTCTCTTTACTGCAAGAGGATATTCAGCACGAATATAAACCAACCCTTTTGTGGCGCCTATGCAATATCCACAAATAGCCATCGCTTCTATGATAGAATGCGGATCACCCTCAAGAATAGAACGATCCATAAAAGCTCCAGGATCACCTTCGTCAGCATTACATACCACATACTTCTGATCGGAAATGTTTTTTCGAGCAATATCCCATTTCAGTCCCGTTGGGAAACCAGCTCCACCACGACCTCTCAGGCCTGATGATTTAATAATATTTATTGTCTCTTCCTGTCCCAGCTCAGTGATTACCTTCCCCAATGCCTGATATGCATCACGTGCAATTGCTTCATCAATATTCTCAGGGTCGATTGTTCCACAATTTCTAAGCGCTACACGAATTTGCTTTTGGTAAAATCCCATATGCTTTGAATCAGGCAAATGTTCTCCCGATTCAGGATCTGTATAAAGCAGCCGATATACTTTCCTCCCTTTAATGATATGCTCATCTATAATCTCTTTAGCATCTGAAGGTTTGACATGAGTGTAAAAGGTATTATCAGGCAGAACTTTCACTATTGGTCCTTTTTCACAAAAACCAAAACATCCGGTACGAATAATCTGTACATCACCACTAAGTCCTTTTCTACTGACCTCATCTAGCAACATCTCATAGACCAGATTACTTTCTGAAGAACTGCATCCGGTGCCTGCACAGACTAAAATATGTATTTTATACTTACTCATATACAGCTGTTTAAGATTTTATGGTATTATAATTCTGAGGAATGATGCCATCTACCAGCTCACCCTCTTTTATATAATGTTCAATTATTTCATCTGCCTTACTGACAGTTACATAACCAAACACAATAGGATCTCTTCCCGGCAGTGTAACTTCAACTGTTGGCTCTGCATAGCAATATCCCATACAGCCGGTCTGTGTAACAATTGCACGAATTGATCTTTTATCGAGCTCATCTACAAAGTACTCCATGACTTCTTTTGCACCTGAGGCTATTCCACATGTAGCCATAGCAACTTTCACTTGCACAAAGGATCCGGGATTTTCAGCACTATCCCTTAATCTAATCCTGTTTAGCATCTCCTCCTGTTTTTTCTTAAGGTCGGCTAATGTTTTTATTTCACTCATATACTTAAAGTTTACAGGTTAATTTACAGACATTTATATCTTCGATGTTTTTCCTATTTTAATTTCAGCATAAAAGGCTTTTTTCAGATCTGCAGAGAATCAACTGCTCCAGTTTATCTTTTATATATGATTTAATCAGACCGGATACTCCTTGCTGTTGAGAGTCTATTCCCTCTTCTATTAGCTCTGTACTATCAATAATAAACTCCTCTTTATCAATTTTGTATGAAAATCTAATCCTTAATAGAGGATTTGCTATCAGCAACATTGTCAGGTAACCAGGTATATCACCTATAGGCAGACAGTCAGGATTATCTGTACGATATGTTGCTTCGACAGTAGTTCCAACTCCACTTTCAGAAGTAACAGTAAGATGGCCACCACACTGTTCGCACGTCATCTTAAGCAGAGGGATTCCAAGTCCTACTTTTCTTGTAGTTCTGGTTGTAAAAAAGGGATCACTCAATCTGTTCAGCTCTTTAGTACTCATCCCCTTACCATCATCTATGATTCTGAATATTAAAACATTGCTATCGTTATCCTCGAAGAAGCTGATACAAATGTTTTTCGCACCAGCTCTTATAGAGTTTTGTGCAATATCCATCATATGCATCGCCATATCTACCATTCCAAAACAGCTTATACTTGATAATCAACTGATTCTCATCATATAAAATATCAAAATTATTGTTTGTTGAATAGCAATTTGAAGCATTCCCAGTTTGCCGATTCCATCTTAAACATGTTATAAGCTACAGCAATATCATCAGTATAGTGCGCATCAGAGTTTTGAAGAAAAAACTCTCCTTTCAGTTCAGGGTGCTTTTCTGTAAAATCATCCACTGTAGTTCTCTTAGAAACTTCCAGTGCATCATAGTCAAGATCTTTTGGTATAAAACCGAGTTGACTGAAAAGAGAGTTTACAGGACGATCTATATGTGCAGGCACAAATAATCCTCCCAATTTATGTACCACTTTTGCCAAAGTATCAATACTATCCATTATACCGATAAACAGAGAGCGCTCTTCTTCGTATATGATAACATCATTCTCATCAACTGCTACCTGATATCCAAATTTATCAGGATCATTTTTTATATTTGCAATCCGGCTGTCAAGATATTTCTGAAAATCATCTAGTGCCCACAGATGAGGAAAGTAGCATAGGCAGTGTACCTCTTCAATGGTGTTTACTTCACAACCGGGTATCACAAATAATCCTTTTCTGTTGCCAAGCTCTACACAAACACTCACGTTATGCGTACTGTTATGATCTGTTATTGCAATTATCTGCAAATTTCTCTCAATAGCGATGTTTATAATGTTTCGCGGACTCATGTCTACATCACCACAAGGAGATAGACATGTATGAATATGCAGATCAGCATTAAAATAACCCATAACAGTTCCACACTTTACAGTAGTTACTCTATATCATACAAACTGCAATACAGTTTACCCGCAGTTTCAAATGCAGGCAAACTTGAGTAGAGAACAACAACCCCTTCCGACTCTGCACTTTCTAGAACATCCATTTCAACTCCTCTCTCATTTACAATTATTATTGCACTCAGCTCTTTTAAACTGGCTACTGCAATAATATTTCTATGAGCCTGAGATGTTATCCATATCATATCCTCACGAGCTTTGCCCATTACTTCACTTAGCAAGTCGGACACATATGCTCCTTTTGGGACCCTGCTAAGCAGATTTTTACTGGCTTTGCATTCTAACCCCAACTTATTTACAAGATATTTAAGATCCTTTACCATATGATCTGATCTAATATAATTTATCTAATCTACCTTTACCCCATATCTTTTCAATTACTGTAAAAGCCTGATCAGGACTAAGTTTATAATTTTTCTCCATTATACGCTGAACAAACACACAGTGAGATATTGTGGCTTTATCTTTTATAATATCCTCAGCAAGATTTCTGCAACTCGGTGCACCGCATGCTCCGCAGTCGAATCCGGGCAGGTATGACTCTAACCGATTAATTCGCTGCAATTTAATCAATGCCTTCTCCATATCGTCGTCAAGCAACAGACCATCTCTAGGATAAACCGGGTCAACACCAGAAGATTCATGAAGTTTTTCACTGTAATCCAATAATGAATTGAATACTTTTCCCCTGTTGACTGATTTCAGATTCTCCAATCTTTTTTGTCTCTGTTCTAATCTTTCTACTGTCAGGAAACGGTTGCCTGGACATAGGATACCGCCGGCGCAACCCTGATCACAAGCTCTCATCTCGAGAAAATCGATATCTTTTATATGTCCAGATTCAAGCTTCTCAAGAAACTCTATTACATTCTCTATTCCATCGATAGCAAGATTTCTGCCTGCGTAATATTTTTTCTCGGTTCCTGAAAGTGACCATTGCACGGAATCAGGACTCATATTTGCTGCTGTTTTGTGCTTCCCGGAGTTCTTTTCTCCAATCAGTATCACAGAAATACGATTGTAAACTTCTGTCATGTTTATCGTACTATCAATTGCAGACTTATCTTCACCAACCGGAGAGAGTGCTGCCACTATCTTTGCTGCACAAGGAGTGATGTAATAGATATGGATACTGGAATCTACTTTAACTAAATTTTTCTTTGATTCCCTGAGATATATAGCTGCAATATCATGCGGAGCCTTGAGCCTGATAATATTGTGTGTAAGAGAAGGATATTTTACCTGAATCAAGCGTACCACCGCTGGGCAAAATGAACTTATCAGAGGGCGTTGCAACTCATCTGATTTAAGTTTCATATACTCTTCCTTTATAAAGTCAACAGCCTGTTCAACCTCAAACACATCATCAAATCCCAGCTGTTTAATCGCATCCATAACCTGAGTTGCTGAGTACTCAGATGAAAACTGACCAATAAATACTGATGGAACGAGAGCTATTTTATAGCCTGATTTTTCTGCAGATTTAAGTCCGTCATCCTTAGCATACACAGCCCTTTGCGGACATACCCTATAGCACTCTCCACAATCAATACATCTTTCTGGCTGAATTAATGCGTGCCCTTTAACAATACGGATTGCCTGTGTAGAACAAACACGCATACAGTGTGAACAGCCGATACATTTATTTATATCGATCTGAATCGAATGCGTATAGTTCCTGTCTTTCATAGTCTTAAAACAAAACTTTTATTTCGAGTCTTGTGCCTGTTCCGGGTAAAGATGAAAGCAACATTTCGTCGCAGTTTTTTTTTATGTTTGGTAAACCCATGCCTGCACCAAAACCCATTTGCCTCACCTCTTCAGAAGCGGTAGAAAAACCCTCCTGCATAGCTTTTTCAATATCCTCAATTCCGGGACCTTCATCTACAAAAACTACATTTATATAGTCGGGTCTAAGATCTACTTCCATAGTACCCTTGTAAGCGTGTGCAACCACATTCATCTCAGCTTCGTAAAGAGCAATTGCTATACGACGTACTTTATCCGGGGATATATTAAGCTGTTTAATAATACTTTTTACCTCAGTACTGGCACGACCACCTTCGCTGAAGTCCCCACCCTTGATAAAGTATTGCATTTTCATTAATAAACAGGTTTTAAACCATTCTTATATAATAATCCTGATATTTCATAAACTGTTGCCTGAGTAGATATAATTGAGATTCTGCTTTTAGTTGCCAGCTCTATCATTTCGTCCGACACCTTTTTATCTCTTGCAATTATCAGGCATGACAAGTTTGATATTTCTGCTGTTCGTATTGTCTGTATTGTTGAGAGTCCTGTTATTAAAACAGTGTTTTCCATTGGAAATCTAAGTACATCACTCATCAAGTCTGAAGCAAATGCTTTAGTGTAATCTGATGAATTCTGAGATTCATTTATAATTCTACCTTCAACTATGTCGCATATCGTTTGCAACTTCATGTTTTCTTATTATTAGACAAGATAGGTTGTTTACAGTATAACTGCTCAAATGTAATAAATTAAGACGAATTAAAGAAATATTTCCTTAATTTTATCGTCTTAACTATGTTAAATAAGAAAACTATATTAAATCACTACTTATCAGCATATTAAAATGCATAAATTAATCCATTATCTGTTAATAATTAATTTTTAATTCTACTCTTTTGATTTGTAGGGTTTATAAAAAGTATACTTTAGTAAATTATTTTGTACTTTTGTATGATTTTTATTTAGTTATGCACAATTTAGAACTTAGTGAACAGGAGATAATTCGCAGGCAGAGTCTGGATGAATTAAGAGAGTTGGGTATAGAACCTTATCCGGCATCAGGTTTTGATGTTGACTCATACTCCATCGATATAAAAAATGAATTTGAGGATGATTCTGATCGCCGTAATGTAAAAATTGCAGGTAGAATAATGAGTCGTCGTATAATGGGTAAAGCCTCTTTTGTTGAACTTATGGATTCAAAAGGGCGTATTCAGGTATACATAACACGTGATGATATATGCCCGGATGAAAATAAGGAGCTATACAACACTGTATTTAAAAAGTTGCTTGATATTGGAGATTTCATTGGCATAGAGGGTTTTGTTTTCCGTACAAAAACGGGAGAAATTTCAGTTCATGCAGAAAAACTTACGGTATTATCAAAGTCTTTGAGGCCACTTCCTGTTGTTAAAATGAAGGATGGTGTGGCTTTTGATAAATTTACCGATCCTGAATTACGTTATCGTCAGAGATATGTAGATCTTCTTGTGAATGAAGATGTTAAAGATATCTTCACAAAGCGCACAAAAATATTTGATGCGATGCGTGAATTTTTTAACAATGAGGGTTATCTTGAGGTAGATACTCCTGTATTACAGAGTATCCCCGGCGGAGCTGCTGCGAGACCATTTATAACTCACCTTAATGCTCTTGATATTGATCTATATTTACGTATTGCAAATGAGCTGTATCTGAAACGTCTAATAGTTGGTGGTTTTGAAGGGGTTTATGAATTCTCAAGAAACTTCCGAAATGAGGGTATGGACCGCACTCACAACCCTGAGTTTACTGTAATGGAGATATATGTATCATACAAAGATTACAGATGGATGATGGAGTTCACCGAACAGATGCTTGAGCATGTTGCCCTTAAAGTTCTTGGTACTACAAAAGTAAAGGTTGGTGAAAATGAAATCGACTTTAAAGCTCCCTATAAAAGGGTTACAATGATTGATGCAATTAAGGATCATACCGGTATTGACATAAGTGGTTTGGATGAGGACCAATTGCGAGAAGTTTGCAAAAAGCTTGGTGTGGAGCAAGATGAAACAATGGGTAAAGGTAAACTTATTGATGAGATTTTCGGAGAAAAAGCAGAAGGTAAATATATCCAGCCAACATTTATTATTGATTACCCCATTGAGATGTCACCTCTTTGTAAAAGGCATCGGGACAATCCTGAGTTAACTGAAAGGTTTGAGCTGATGGTAAACGGCAAGGAGCTTGCAAATGCATATACCGAATTAAATGACCCGATTGATCAGAGAAAACGTTTTGAAGAGCAACTCAAACTCTCTGAAAAAGGAGATGATGAGGCAATGTTCATTGATCAGGATTTCTTAAGAGCACTTGAGTATGGCATGCCTCCTACTTCCGGTATGGGTATAGGTATGGACAGACTAACAATGTTACTGACCGGACAGGTTTCTATTCAGGAGGTTCTGCTTTTCCCACTCATGCGTCCTGAAAAAAGAGTAAAAAGAGATACAGTCTCTGATTTTATAAAAATTGGTATTCCTGAAGAGTGGGTGCAACTAGTACAGAAGGCAGGTTATACACAAATTAGTGATCTTATCGATTTAAATCCAAACAAACTTCACCAGGAAGTTTGCGGCTTGAATAAAAAAATGAAGCTGGAACTAAATAATCCTTCTCCGGAAGAGGTTAAAACATGGGTAGCAAACGCTTCCGGACAGGAGTAATCCAACTTGCTGAAATAAAATAGAAATGGATTCAATAGGTAAAATCTGTATCCTGGGTGGAGGAACTTGGGGAACGGCATTAGCAAAAATGGTGCTGATGAACCAGAAACATATAAATTGGTTTATCCGTCGAGATGATCAGATTGAAGGTTTTTATAAACTCGGACACAATCCGAGCTATTTGACTAATGTCAAGTTCAATTTGGCTCAGATCACATTCTACTCAAATCTCGAAAGAGCAATAAAAGACTCTGACACAGTAATCATTGCAATCCCTTCTCCTTATGTAAAGCAATATTTCAGACGCATATGGAACAGCACATTCAGAGGTAAGTTCATGGTATCAGCATTGAAAGGAATTATTCCTAACGATAATATGGTTATGAGTGAATATCTGGCTGATAATTTTAAGATTCCAACTGAGAATATTGGAGTGCTTTCCGGTCCATGTCATGCTGAAGAAGTAGCATTGGAGAGACTTTCATTTCTTACTGCAGCAAGTAAGGATATTGAGAAAGCAAATCTTTTGTCAGAATCCATATCTTCCAGAATTCTAAAAACACGTACTTCAAATGATGTGGTTGGGATTGAGCTGGCTGCAGTTTTGAAAAATATCTACGCAATAGCTTCTGGTATTTGTCAGGGATTACTTTATGGAGATAACTTCCAGGCTGTACTGATGAGTAACTGTGCAAAAGAGATGTCGCTCTTTCTGAATACAGTTGTTCCAATTGAACGTAATATTACTGATCAGCATTATCTTGGTGATATGCTTGTTACAAGTTATTCGCAATTCAGCAGAAACAGGACACTTGGAACTATGATTGGAAAAGGTTATTCAGTTAAAACGGCTCAGCTTGAAATGGAAATGATCGCTGAGGGTTACTATGGAGCTAAGTGTATACATGAAATGAACAACCGTTTTAAGGTTAATATACCAATTGTTGAAACTGTTTATAAAATTCTGTATGAGCGACTTGAACCTAAGAGTGCCATAAAAAATCTTATAGACTTCTTTTAATGATTTTCTGTTACATTGTATTCAAACTTAAATAACATATAAATATATGGATAGCATTCAAATTAACATTAAAAATCTTGCCGGAATTGTTTCAGAAGAAGAGATTCTAAGAAAATCAGAGCTAGCTACTTCAGCAAACAATGCATTGCATGATGGTACTCGGGAAGGTAGTGATTTCCTTGGTTGGGTTGACCTGCCATCTTCAATTACAGAGGAGGAGTTTCGTGACATCGAAGAAGCAGCTACAGTTTTACGCACTCATTGTGATGTAGTTGTGGTTGTAGGTATTGGGGGCAGCTATCTCGGTGCCCGTGCAGTTATAGATGCGTTAACAAACTCATTCGATTGGTTACAGCCGGAAAAGAAACGCAAGAACCCAGTTATATTGTATGCGGGAAATAATATTAGTGAGGACTACCTGTCTGAAATGATTGATTATCTTGAAAATAAGGAGTTTGGTATAATCAATATTTCAAAATCAGGTACAACTACAGAACCGGCAATCGCTTTCAGGTTACTAAAGAATTTACTTGAGAAAAAAGTTGGTAATGAAGAGTCGAAAAAACGTATAGTTGCAATTACCGATGCTACGAAAGGAGCTCTCCGCACTTTAGCCGATAGTGAAGGATATAAAACATTTATCATTCCTGATAATATTGGTGGTCGTTATTCTGTTTTAACTCCCGTAGGTTTGCTGCCGATAGCAGTTGCAGGAATAAATATCAGAAAATTGGTTACAGGTGCTGCAGAGATAGAGAAGGCAACTGATAAAACAGTATCATTTGATTATAATCTACCTGCTATTTATGCAGTAATCCGTAATGAGTTGTACAGAAGAGGCAAGAAAATTGAGATTCTTGTTAATTATCATCCTAAACTTCATTTTCTTGCTGAGTGGTGGAAACAACTTTTTGGAGAAAGTGAGGGAAAGGATCAGATGGGAATATTTCCGGCAGCTGTTGACTTTACAGCTGACCTCCATTCTATGGGCCAATGGATTCAGGAAGGAGAACGCACTATTTTTGAAACTGTAATATCTATTAAAGAGCCTAATAAGAAAGTGCTTGTACCTCATGATGAGGTTAACCTGGATGGATTGAACTATCTGAAAGGCAAGAGAATTGACGAGGTTAATAAAATGGCAGAATTGGGAACACGATTAGCTCATGTGGATGGTGGAGTTCCTAATATTTTAATTGAAATCCCAGAGCTAAATGAAAAATATATAGGTCAGCTTATTTACTTCTTTGAAAAAGCTTGTGGCATAAGTGGCTATCTGCTGGGGGTAAATCCTTTCAACCAGCCCGGTGTTGAAGCATATAAAAGCAATATGTTTGCATTGCTGGAGAAACCGGGATATGAAGAAGCAACAAAGTCTATTAAATCGAAACTTTAATTGAATAATACAGACTTTAATTGACATAAAGAGGGGGAATGAAACATAGCGAAACTCATTCCCCCTTTTAATATACTATTCCGAAACCTCGCGAAAGGTTTTTTTCGCTCTATCCTTATATCCATAATATTAAATTACAACACTTTAACTTTAGCGACAAAAATATTATGTTTTTAAACATGTTTTCGAAGCTTTCGATGGTTTCGGATTGTTTTACTTTTGCATACATCCTAAAGCTATATAATATGGCAAGCATACAGACTACATCATTTGACACTATACATGAGATTTACCAACAACCTGAAATGTGGAGACAGACTTATCAAATACTTTTAGATAAGGAAAAAGAGATTTCTGAGTTCATGACCAGTTACTACAACGAAGAAACTACCATTATACTTACCGGTGCGGGTACATCATCTTTTATTGGAAATATACTGGAATTCGTAATGCCAAAGTATGGCTTTTATAGCGTAAAATCAGTTCCAACAACTGATATTACTACCCATCCAGAGGCTATTTTTAATAAAAATAAAAAATATATACTTGTCTCATTTGCCAGATCAGGGAATAGTCCTGAGAGCCTGGCTGCTGTTAATATTGCCGACTCAATATGTCATAACAATATTGCACATATAATCATTACCTGTAACGAGAATGGCAAACTGGTTAAAGAATATGCAGAAGATAACAGGCTGATATTGATTTTACCTCCTGAGACTAATGATAAGGGACTTGCAATGACGAGCAGTTTCTCTTCAATGCTTTTGGCTTCAATGCTTCTTTTTGATGTTAAGAAAATAGTGAATAAAAAGGAGGGTATCGACAACCTTTATAAAAAGGGAGAATACTTAATTTCAACTTACAGTGACCAGATAAAAAAAATAGCAGCTCTTGATTTTGAAAGGGCTGTTTTTCTTGGGACAGGAGAGCTTAAAGGTATTGCAGAAGAGTGTCACCTTAAATTACAGGAACTTACAGATGGTAAAGTTGTATGTCTCTTTGACTCATTCCTGGGACTTAGACATGGCCCAAAAGCTGCCATTAATGAGAAAACATTACTGGTTTACCTTTTCTCTAATGATGATAAAGTTTTTCAGTATGAAAGAGACCTTGTAGTTCAGACTAACCAACAGGTTAAGCCGATAGCTCAGATTTATGTATCACAGAAAAAACGTTCAACAGGAAATGTAGTTTTTGATCTGGAAATGTTGCCGGATAGAATGAACTTTACTGAATTTGATGCTATATTGTATGTATTAATCGGTCAATTACTCGGATTTTATAAATCAATTGATCTAAAACTCGACCCTGACAATCCTTCAGCGAGTGGAAAAATCGCAAGGGTAGTTGAAGGAGTTATCATTTACTAATTTTTTAAGGTTAATTAAATAATGAAATTACAGCAAAAACTAAAGGAGTATCAACAAAAACAGAAAGCAATTCTAGCAACTAACTTCTATAATTTAGAGACTTTGCAGGGTATACTTATTGCTGCATCAAAATCTAATGTGCCTGTTATACTGCAGTTAACAAGAAGTTCAATTGAGTATATGGGATTGAAAGAAGCTGTTGCACTTGCCCGACAATCACTTGAAACTTATCAGGTAGAAGGATGGATTCATCTTGATCACGGTGACTCTTTTGAACTGGTAAAGAGATGTCTTGAACAGGGATTCGACTCTGTAATGATTGATGCCAGCAATGAGACTTTTGAAGAAAATGTGAGAATATCCAGTCTTGTTGTTGAAGAGGCCAAGAAGTATGGTGCCAATGTTGAAGCAGAGCTGGGATATATTGCAAAGCTTGGTCAGGACCAAGATAGTATCTATACATCCGTAGAAGAGGCAACCGAATTTGTAAAACAAACAGGTGTTGATGCTCTTGCAATTGCGATTGGCTCAGCACATGGGTTTTATAAATCAGAACCAAATTTAAATATTGAGAGACTCAAAGAGATCCATGCAGCAATAGATACCGTTTTGGTACTACATGGAAGTTCAGGAATTCCTGACCAAATGCTTAAAGAATCAATCCAGAACGGAATTGCAAAAGTGAACCTTGCCACAGAGATTAAAAACACATTCATGAAATCATTGAAACAGATATTACTGAACAGTGATGAAATAGATTTACGCAAAGTATTTCCTAAAGCAACTGAACAGGTTGTTGAATTACTTATAAATAAATATAATGTTGTGAGCTTATAATAAATAGTGTGATAAATTAGGTGTACCAGAAAACAAGAGAATGATTTTAAAATATTTATAAAATTAACATTATGCAAAGCAAACTAAAGTTAATATGCATGTTTTTTCTCCTCTTTTCTATTAGTATCCATGCACAGGTTACTATAAGAGGAACGGTAGTATCGGCTGAGGACCAGCAGCCACTGCCGGGAGTAAGCGTTTTGGTCAAAGGTACTACGAATGGTACAGTTACTGATATAGATGGTAATTATACGATCGAAACAGCAACTGGAAATGTGCTTGTTTTTACATTCGTAGGTTTTGTTCCTCAGGAATATACTGTAAGCGGACAAGGTACAATAAATGTTACCTTAAATCCGGATACATATATGATGGAGGAGGTTATTGTGATGGGTTACTCAAGTCAGAAGAAAGCAGAACTTTCCAGCTCTGTAGTAACCTTATCAGCCGACCAGCTCACAGATGTCAGCTCTTCTGACGTTGGGAATCTACTTCAAGGTAAAGTTGCCGGTGTTGTGGTATTCAACTCTACAGGACAGCCGGGAGCAGATGCTGAAATACGAATCAGAGGCACAGGATCCATAACTGCAGATGCTGACCCTCTTTACGTTGTTGATGGAGTGCCATATGGAACCTTCAATCCAAATGATGTTGAAACCATAACAGTATTGAAAGATGCAGGAGCAACAGCTTTATATGGTTCTGCTGCAGCAGGTGGTGTAATCGTTGTGACTACAAAATCAGCATCCAGAAATCAACCTACAAAAATAGACTTCAAAGCCAGAGTAGGTCAGAAAAGCCCATTGTTCGGCAATTATAAAATGATGGACTCAAGAGAACTTTTTCTAATGCATAAGGAGATGATCAGTCCTTCACTTTTCAAACAAATGCGTCCATTTTATCTTATCGGCCTGGATTACAACTGGCAGGATGCATTTTTCTCTACAGCTTTGCAACAAAACTATTACACATCTATCTCAGGAAGTACAGACAGGTTAGGCTATTTTGCCAGTGTTGACTATTACAATGAAGATGGAACACTTATCAACACAAATTTCGATAGGATTTCTGCACGCTTGAATTTGAATGCCAAATTGTATTCCAATCTTGATATGAATGTAAGGCTTTCTTATACAAACTCGAAGGACCAGGGAACATCAAGCTGGACAACCTTAAATGATGCGTATACAAAGATGCCTTGGGATATTCCATATGATGAAAATGGTGAAATAGTGAAAATAACAAGCTCTGTTCGCCCTGATAATGGCAAGACCTGGTATTCTCAAGATAAATGGAACTCACTCCATAATGAACAGTATAACTATAGTAAATCAAAATCATTCGGAGTTGTTGCTGATGTTCAGTTCAACTGGACAATACTACCTTGGCTTGTATTTACTACTACTAACAGATTTTCACAAGGCACATATAAATATGCACAATTTATTGATCCAAGATCATATAGTCCCCAATTTGCTAAGGGTTATCTACAAAATGATGTAGGTCATGACAGATCTTTTAGTACTACAAATCTTCTAAAATCAAATACAGAATTTGGTGACCACTCTTTAAACGGTTTGATTGGATGGGAATATAGCAGCTATGAAAATGAGTTCACTTCTGCTTCAGGTATTGGTATGCCAAACGGCATGGATGCCTTGAACGCTGCAGCTGTTTATGCAGTGGGCGGATACAGAATACCGGGTGCAGGTTGGTCTACATTTGCACAAGGACAATATAGCTACGACAACCGCTATTTTGCTACTGCATCATACCGTATAGATGCCAGCTCTACTTTTGGTCCTGAAAGAAGAATTGGCTATTTCCCCTCAGTTTCAGGATCATGGCTATTAAGTAATGAAGAGTTTTTAAAGGACAGTGATCTCATTAGCTTCCTAAAACTTCGTGCAAGCTATGGTGTTACAGGTAACTCTAATATAGGGTCATTCCGCTATCTCTCTACTTTCTCTCTGAACAGTACATATCAGGATTTAGTAGGTGCAACTCCTGAGCGCTCGGGCAATCCTTATCTGGGTTGGGAAACAGCTTATATGTCAGGTTTAGGGGTTGATATTAATTTTGGCAATCGAATCGAATTAAACTTTGACCTTTATAATATAGACAATAAAGATCTTCTGCTTGCTGTGCCCAGGAAGCCTTCCACAGGATTCTTCGAAGGAATGGAAAATATTGGAAGCGTACGTAATCAAGGGGTTGAGGTACAATTAAATACTAGAAATATCATTACACCTGACTTCACATGGAATACCATGTTCAATATAGGATTCAATAAAAACAGAGTTACTGAAACTCCCAATAATGAACCATTCCTGCTTACAAGAAATATGATTTATCAGGAGGTTAAACCTGGTCAGGATATATTCAGCTGGTATATGCCAAAATGGGTTGGTGTTGATCCGGAAAATGGAGATCCTTTATGGGAAAAAATCACCAGAAATGAAAATGGAGATATAACAGAGCGAACAACTACAAACGATTACACACAGGCTGCACCACAAGTTATGGGAAAAGCTACTCCTAAATTTAGTGGTGGTTTCATTAACAATTTCACTTATAAGAGATTTAGCCTCAATGTAAATACCAACTATGTATACGGTAATAAAATATACAATTATAACCGTATGTCTTCTGATGGTGATGGTGCATACCTGGGCTATAATCAGATGTCTATTGAAAACAGCAAGCTAGGATGGAACAGATGGAGAGAACCCGGAGATATTGCAACCCACCCTAAAGCAGTTATGAACGGTAACAAAGGATCAAATAATATATCCTCAAGATTCCTTGAAGATGGAAGCTTTTTCAGGATTAAGAATGTGACTTTAAGTTACAATATACCACAAAGTAAGTTGCAGAAAGTATCAATGTCGAACTGCAGACTTTATATCTCAGGTGACAACCTGTTAACTTTTACAAACTTTTCCGGAATGGATCCTGAAGTAAGTTTAAAATCAACAGAATATTCACTTGCTGGTCTTTATGCTGATAACTATCCTATTAGTCGACAGATATTATTTGGTGTGGAAATAAGCTTTTAATTTTAAAAAAAGGAAATTATGAAAAAGATATTATTATATACAATTTCACTTCTGTTCTTAGTTACCTCATGCGATCTGGACTATTTTCCTTCTGATGCACTGACTCCGGATCAGCTGTCGGCAGACCCGGGAGGCGCAATTTATATTACTGAAGGCAACTATTCAATGTTCAAGGATGAATATGAGTATAAAGGGCTGTATTCCAGTGGCAACACCTATATCAGACACTATATGATGATGACGGAATATCCGGGTGATAATGTTACATTGTCAGGACGTACAACCGACCCTCTATATGAGGCAGCGGTTTACAGGACTACCAATACATTGAAAAATGTTTCAACATTATGGTGGCTTGGTTATAGAATTCTTCTGGGTACAAATTCAGTAATCGGAAATGTACAGGATGGGGCCTCAGTAGAATCAGACCATATTAAGGGAGAAAACTATTTCTTGAGGGCTATTACTCACCTGCACCTTGTAACTCTATACGCAAAGCCATACTCGCAGGGCAGAGAAAACAAGGGAATTATTTTACGTACAAGTACAGATACATCCAATTCTGACTTCGCTACTGTTGGTGAAGTTTATGATCAGATTGTAGCTGACCTTAAGGAGGCAATCAGACTTATGAGTGTTGGTTCCCGCAGAGGTAATGCTGGATTTGCATCAAAAGCTGCCGCACAGGGTCTGCTATCCAGAGTTTACCTTTATATGGGAATGAATCAGGAGGTTATAGATCTTGTAGATGAAATGCTAGCCGGAGCTACTCCTGAGTCAAAACTTGAATCTTCTGCAACATTCCCGGGTTATTTCGCGAATGCTTTAACCTCTAGAGAGACATTATGGGCAATTGCTCACACCTCTCTGGAATCACAAGGTCAATCATCAATCGCCTCTATGTATCTGAATGATGGTATGGGTTGGGGTGAAGTATTTTCTTCAGACCCGTTGAATGACCTTTATGAAAGATATCCAGAAGATATCAGATATCGTTCTTTTGTAATCCCTAAATATGATCCTAATTCATCATCTATGATGATCAGCTGGCCTGTGGCAAGTGAAGGTACAGAAGACTTCCGTTCAAATGAACTGCGTGATGTTGAACTCAATGTTTCTACAAACAAATACTTTTTCACCGAAGGCTCACAGAACATTACGGTGGAAACAGAAATTGTAAACGGTTATCCGCAAAACTATATCATTTGGAATGGAACTAAGCATAAAGTTAGATTAACTCGTAGAATGCAGAATAGGAATAGTTTCCCACTCTATTACATCAGCAAGTTCTCTTATCAGGATGGAGATCCGATGTTAAGTTCACCTGTAATGATCAGATGGGCTGAAGTTATTCTCAACAGAGCTGAAGCCTATGCAAAGCTAAACAGGAGCGCAGAAGCTCTGGCCGATGTAAATGTTATCCGTCAGCGTGCCGGATTATCAGGTGATGCTCTGTTCACAACATCCAATTTAGCAGAAAGAGGATACAATTCAGTGCTGGATGTGGTTCTGGATGAAAGACGTCTCGAACTAGCGTTTGAAGGGCACCGCATGTTTGATGTATATCGCAATAATAAGGAGATGGATCGCAGATTTGCAGGCGTACAGCCATGGGAAGTAATTAGTCCGGATAATCCTAAGATTCAATATCCTATACCTTTCGACGAAACTTCTGTAAACTAATTAAGAGTAATAACAATTAAATATATAAAACAATGAAAAATTGCATAAGATTTTCACTAATAGGCATTTTAGCATTTATTTTACTATCATGCGAAAAAGCAGAAATGCCAATGGCTTTATTTGATTATCAGATAGATGGTATAACAGTGCAGTTTACTAACTATTCGACTGACGCAACCACCTACATGTGGGATTTTGGCGATGGCAATACATCAACAGAGGAGAATCCGCTGCATGTATATGCAGAATCGGGAAACTATATTATCACATTTACTGCTACAGGTGAGGGTGGATCTAAAACCATCAAGGAGATGCTTAAAATACAGAAACCTGCATTAATCCAGATTGATGGTAATTTCGATGACTGGGATAATGTTCCTGCAGAAGCACTTGCATCAGTAACTACTTTGGATGAAGAGTCAGCCCTTAAAGAGATGAAAGCAACTTCTGACGATAACTATATCTATATTTACCTGGTACTTGAAGAGTCAAAAGTATTCCCAATTGATATCTTTATCAATGCAGACAATAATTCTTCAACAGGAGGAAATACTTGGTTGTGGGATCCTTGTGGTGCTGAATTTCTACTGGAAGGTTTCATCTCTGCCAATCTGGAGGATGTAACAGTATTCAACTTCCCGGCAGATGCAGCTCAGGACGACTGGGCATGGACTGAAGTTTTAGGTCCCGGAAGCGGTATTATCAAGATGTCCTCTCCAAAAACCATTAACGGTGATATTGTAGCAATTGAGATGTATATCATTAAAGAAATGATTCCTGCAACACTTGCTCCAGAAATTGGTATCGGTATTTTCTCATCTGATGAAAACTGGTCTGATAATGGTGTACTTCCAAATACAGCAACTGGTGACCCGGCTCCATTAATGACTTTGAAACTACAATAAGAGTCTTATGACTGAGCGCTGATAAGTAACCGTCGCTCAGCAATAATAACCAGACTTTAGAAGTATAATATTAATTGTAACTTTGCAATTAATATTATACTTCTATTTTTTATGAACATACGTAAGCAGTTTGAGAGTTATCTCAGAAAACATAACTACACAAATTTTGATTTAAAGGCAGTTCTATTTGATATGGATGGTATTCTTTACGACTCCATGCCTGCACATGCAAAGTCATGGCAAATGACAATGGAGGAGTTTGGATATAAGTCAACCGAACCCATAGAGTTTTATTTTCATGAAGGTCGTGTTGGCAAATCTACTATAAACATCATAACTGAAAGAGAATTTAAAAGAAGCGCAACCAGAGAGGAGAAAGATAGAATATATGCACGCAAAACAGAACTTTTTCAACAGATTAATGATAATGCAATTATAAAAGGATCAAAAGAAGTTCTCAAATTTGTCAAAGATAATGAAATGAAAACTGTACTGGTTACAGGTTCTGGACAGCCATCACTACTGGACAGGATCGACTCTCATTTTCCTGACACATTTTCCCCAGAAACAATGGTTACCGCTTTTGATGTAGTAAATGGTAAGCCTGATCCTGAACCATATCTTATGGGGTTAGAGAAGGGTGGAAAGTTAACTCCTAACCAGGCATTGGTCATTGAAAATGCTCCACTTGGCATTGAATCTGCTGCGGCTGCTGGTATTTTTACTATTGCTGTGAATACAGGGTTGCTAAGTGATGAAATGCTTATGGATGCAGGTGCCTCACTTCTGTTTCATTCTATGACTGAACTTCTCGATAATCTCCCTGAAATAATTCATCTGACTGATACAATCAGAATATAACAGACAATATTTAATAAGCATTTTTTGATATCTTTGTTACAACAATAGTAATCAGCAGTATGGTTATGAAATTCAAAACTCTAGCTTCTATATTGTTTTCTTTTCAATTTACATTGATCTTTTCTCAATCTTTCACGGAAAGAGAACTGGAAATAATATATAATGGAGATGAAGACTCTCCTTTTAGGGTTTTGCAAACTACAGATAAGGTTGATTCATTAATTCTGAGAATGGAATCTGCAGATATCGATGCTGACTCAATTGCAGGAAATGAAGATTTGCGGTATTTTCTTAAAAGACTAAAAAATACTTTATATGCTTCGGGTGGTGTAGGAATTGCTGCTCCTCAGGTTGGCGTTCTAAAGAACATATTCCTATTTATGAGAATGAATCATCCTGAGCAATTAGTAGAGACAGCTTTAAATCCTAAAATAGTAAGTCACCCGATTGAAACAGTCTGTTTTGAGCGCGATGGCTGTCTTTCAATACCTGAATTAAGAGGGAATTCTATTAGATTTCCATGGATTGATGTTGAATATTATGATGATTCCGGCAATTTGATAAATGAACGTCTTGAAGGATATAGCAGAATGGGTGACTTCACCTCTGTTATTTTCCAGCATGAGTATGATCATTTAAATGGCATTTTATTTATTGACAGACTCTGCCAGCCACTAATTAATTCAGATGAACTTGACAGAAGAGTCGCCCTCGACTTCAACAAAAGCAGAGATGACATAGTAAAATGGATTCAGAGTAATCACAATTTTACTCCAACCGAGAAACAACTTGATGAATGGGAGGAGTCAGGGATTCTTGAATTCAGAATTATTGAAGGGGAGAAAAGATATTTCCGAAACGCAGCTCCAAATATTTTCAGAGTGAATGCTGATGCTCGTCAGTTTATAAATTCATCCATCATAAAGAGTGCGGAGGCAGGTGCAAAAAACATTTTAGACACTCATCTGAATGAAATTTCTGAAACTGATATAAAAGGCAAGTATGTTCTGCCGGAAGTATCCACTCATGTGAAATATACTATCACAGTACCTGAAAGTGAAGTTAATTATGGAGAGACAGTAAAGGCATGGTTGCCATATCCAAGAATGGATATTGATCGTCAGACTAATGTCTCTTTTATCAATGCGTCTCAAGACAATTATATATTATCTGAAGATCAGACCGAACACACTTCAATATATATGGAACAAGTAGCTAAGAAAGGAGAACCGATTACTTTTTCTGTGGAGTTTTCTTTCACATCACAGGGTGAATGGTTTGATTTATCACAAATAACTCCTAAACCATATAATAAAGATTCTGAACTTTATAGAAAATATACCTCTCAGAAACCTCCCCATATTGTTTTTTCAGAAAACATCAGAAGTCTGACCGACAGCATAACAAGGAATGATAAATCAGAAATAGAGAATTTACAGTCTATATATAGTTATATAACTTCAAATTTCCCTTGGGCCAGTGCATTGGAATATTCAACTATACCAAATATACCGGAATATGTGCTTCAATATAATAAAGGTGATTGTGGTCAGGTAGCACTACTTTTAATAAGCATGTTGCGATACAAAGGTATCCCGGCACGCTGGCAAAGCGGATGGATGACTCACCCTGGAGAAGTTAATCTTCATGACTGGGCTGAAGTCTATTTTGAAGGTGTAGGGTGGATTCCGGTAGATGTATCGTTTGGTCGCGGAGAACCACTTAATAACAGGATTGGAAGAAAATTCTTCATGTCAGGTATTGACTCATACAGACTGTATATCAACAACGATTTCTCCGGTAAATTTTATCCTGCAAAACAGTTTCCAAGGAGTGAAACTGTAGATTTCCAAAGAGGTGAAGTTGAAACCGAAAAAGAGAATCTGTATTTTAACAAATGGGATTATAAGCTGGAGATTATATCACAAAAGAAAGAATGACAACAAATAAGGCTACAGAAATGAATATTAATGATCTTGGATTTCTTCGGGTTGCAGCTTCTGCACCAAAATTAAAAGTGGCAGACTGCGACTTTAATACAAACGAAATTAAGTCGGTTATAGAAAAAGCACTTAAAGAGGATGTACAGATAATCTGTTTTCCTGAACTCAGCATAACTTCTTATAGCTGTGGTGATCTTTTTTTTCAGGAAGCACTTCAGCAAAAGGCTTTAACATCGTTGATAGATTTATCTGATTTTGTTAAAGAAAAGAGGGATATCATTGTAATAGTTGGGTTACCACTAAAGATTAAAAATAGTCTTTTCAATGTAGCAGCTGTTTTGTCAAACGAAGGAATAATTGGGCTGGTTCCAAAAAAGTTTCTCCCTAACAGCGACGAGTTTCAGGAAAAGAGATGGTTTGCCACCGGTACCGGAATTGGTGAATTCAATGTAGATATAAATAACGAAGTTGTTCCCATCTCTTCTGAAGGAATGGTCTTCACAAGCCCTTACGGAAATTTCGGAATTGAGATTTGTGAAGACTTATGGACTCCTCTGCCTCCCTCTTCAGAGCCAATAATGCAGGATGCAGATATTATATTCAACCTTTCCGCAAGCAATGAGCTGGTAGGAAAATACAAGTATCGAAAATCACTTGTTTTGCAACAGTCAGCAAGATGCAGTTCGGCATATGTTTATGCTTCTGCCGGTGTAGGTGAATCATCAACCGATTTGGTGTTTTCCGGAGCCTGTATCATTAGTGAGAATGGAAGACTGCTTACTGAGTCAAAAAGGTTTTCACTGGATAGTGAAGTAATTATCGCAGATATTGACATCACTTCACTGCGTCACGATAAGCTGGTTGACACAAATATTATTTATAATGCATCAGGTTATTTAACTGAGATTGAGTGTCCGATTGTACCTATATCCCCTGAGAAAATGTACCGAAGCTTTAATCCATACCCATTTATACCTTCTAAGGGAGAGGAGAATGACAGTTTTACAGATCTTTTCAATATACAAACACATGGACTTGCAAAGAGATTACTGCATACTGGAGTTGATAAAGCTGTAATTGGGATATCGGGTGGACTTGATTCTACTCTGGCGCTCTTGGTGGTTGTTAAAACATTTGACTTACTCGGTTATCCTCGTGAGAATATATTTGGAATAACCATGCCCGGATTTGGAACAACAGACAGAACCTACTCAAATGCAGTTTCACTTATGAAATCTGCAGGTATTACAGTAAAAGAGATATCAATAACAGATGCGGTTATGCATCATTTTGATAGCATTGGTCATGATCCTGCAATACATGATGTTACATACGAAAATAGCCAGGCAAGAGAGCGCACTCAGATTCTTATGGATTTTGCCAATAAAGTTGGAGGACTGGTTGTAGGTACAGGAAATATGTCAGAACTTGCATTAGGATGGGCTACCTATAACGGAGATCATATGTCGATGTATGGAGTAAACAGTGGAGTTCCTAAGACTTTAGTTTCTTCGCTTGTACGTTGGATTGCCGACACTCAGCTTGATAATGCTACCAGCAAAATCTTACATGATATCCTTGACACTCCATTCAGTCCTGAACTGCTTCCGGCTGATAATGAAGGGAAGATCGCTCAAAAAACAGAACATTTTGTGGGTCCTTATGAGCTGCACGACTTTTTCCTTCATCGTATGATACGATTTGGAGATAGACCAAAACGCATATTATTTATGGCAACTCTGGCTTTTAAAGAAAAATACTCTAGTGATGAGATACAAAAATGGCTAAGGGTATTCTACAAAAGATTCTTTGAACAGCAGTTCAAGCGATCATGTATGCCTGATGGTCCAAAAGTGGGAACTGTAAATCTTTCTCCTCGAGGTTCATGGAGAATGCCTAGTGATGCGGTTTTAAAAATATGGACAGATGAGATAGAGTAGAATAAATGATTAAAAAATTTAGTCTTCATGAAACAACTAATAGGACTGTTTTCTGATTTTACAGGTAAAAAAAATCCCTCTATTGAAGTTTTGCCTACTTCTGGCTCAAACCGTAAATATTACAGACTTCAAAGTAATAATATTTCATTAATTGGTGTACATGGTGAGTCAGTAGATGAAAATCGCGCATTCATCTGTTTAGCCAGACATTTCTTGGGCAGAGGTTTGAATGTACCTGAAGTATTAGCTGTATCTGACGATGAGATGTTTTATATTCAACAGGATTTAGGAGACACAATACTTTTTGATACCATAAAAGGAGGCAGGTTAACCGGTGTTTTTAGTCACCAGGAGAAAGAGCTTCTTCATAAAACCATATATTCATTAGCTGATTTCCAGATTAAGGGGGCACAAGAACTTGATTTCAGTATATGCTATCCTCTTTCTGAGTTTAATCTTCGATCAGTAATGTGGGATTTGAACTACTTCAAATACAGTTTTTTGAAGACCACAGGTATGGATTTCAGAGAAGACCTTCTGGAAAATGATTTTGAAAAACTTGCCTCAACACTTTTAGAGGATAAGTCGGATACTTTCATGTATCGCGATTTTCAGTCACGTAATGTCATGCTTGTTGACAGCTCTCCATACTTTATTGATTTTCAAGGAGGGAGAAAAGGTCCGATCCACTATGACGTTGCATCTTTTCTCTGGCAAGCTAAAGCAAATTTCTCTTCTGATCTAAGAGAAGAGCTAATTAAAACATATATTACGTCACTCGGCAAATATAAACAAGTTGATGAGAGTGAATTTAAATATCGTTTACGTCAGTTTGTACTTTTCAGAACACTTCAGGTATTGGGTGCATATGGTTTCCGCGGATATTTTGAAAAGAAACCTCATTTTATTCAGAGTGTCCCTTTTGCTCTTAACAACTTACGTGAACTACTTCGAGAGGGATTCAGTGAATATCCATATCTTGACACACTACTGCGGGAGATGGTTGATCTGCAGCAATTTGCAGACACACGTAAACGAGAATTGGAGGTAAAGGTTTACAGTTTCGCCTATAAGAAAGGAATACCAAACGATGTTTCAGGTAATGGAGGAGGCTACGTTTTTGATTGCCGTGCTATAAACAATCCCGGGAAATTTGAAAGGTATAGCAATGTTACCGGACTGGATGAACCTGTCATTAAATTTTTGGAAGATGATGGCGAGATAGTAGATTTTCTTGAAAACATCTATCCATTAGTCGACATGCATGTAAAGCGATATATGGAAAGAAATTTTACAAACCTGATGATCTCCTTCGGCTGTACGGGGGGTCAGCACCGTTCCGTTTATGCAGCACAGCATGTAGCTGAACATATACATAAGAAGTTTGGTGTAAAGGTTTCTCTTGTACATAGAGAACAGAATATTGAGCATGAGTTTAAATAGGTATTGTCAGTAATCTCATGAAAGCAATGATATTTGCAGCCGGACTCGGCACTCGTCTTAAACCAATAACAGATACAACTCCCAAGGCATTGGTGCCTGTTGGGGGTAAACCATTATTGCAGCATACTATAGAGAAGCTCAAACTGGCAGGATTTGATGAGATAATAATAAATATCCATCACTTTGGTGATCAGATTATCGATTTTGTGAAATCCAATAAATATTTTGATATAAGAATTGAATTCTCTGACGAACGTGCATCACTTCTTGATACAGGAGGAGGAATAAAAAAGGCTTCCCATTTTTTTAACGATAACAAACCCTTTCTGGTACATAATGTAGATATCCTTTCAAATATTGATCTGAATCAACTCTATAATTACCATTTAAACAATAATGCTGTAGCAACACTTGTATGCAGTTGCAGAAAAACATCCAGGTACCTCTGCTTTGACTCGGAAAGACAACTGAAGGGGTGGGTTAATATTAAAACCGGTGAGGTGAAATCCTCTATTCCCGAATTCAATTCTAACCAATATATTCAGATGGCATTTTCAGGCATTCACATAATTAATCCTGAAATATTTAACCAAATGCATAAGTTTGAGGACAGGTTTTCAATCATAGATTTTTACCTATCCATCTGCAATGATGAGAAAATAGTATACTACTCCAATGAAAATAGTCAAATGATTGATGTAGGTAAAATGGAGTCACTGGAACAAGCAAATAAATTTTTCTCTTAGCATCTATTTATTAAATATTTTTATTAATAGTGAGTAAGGTATTAATTGCTATTGATCATTTTTATCTATCTCTGAAATTAACATATTTTTCTCTCCTGACTTCACAGTTATTCCCTATACTCTGATAGTAAAACATATATTCTACTTGTTGGAAGCTACTTATAATTTTTAAAATAAGTGGTTACTTTCAATTTCAATACTTAAGAATTTATATCAACTCCACCAGACTTATTAACATAATATAGTTAATTATCGTTAAGTATATAAAGTATTTAATCAACACTTTGCATTATAAATATTTTTGTAGTTAATTTGCCATATAGTTAATTATTTTATTTAGTAGGTTATATTTGAATTTATATTTAACTATTAGTGGCAATGAATAGAATGATTTTTATCAAAAAACAGTGAGAAAATGTTAGACTATAATAATTTAGAGAAACTTTATAAAACTGAACTTTTAGAAAACGTAGTACCTTTCTGGTTATTTAAATCTCAGGATAAGGAATTTGGAGGTTACTTTACCTGCCTTGATCGGGAAGGTAATGTATTTGATACAGATAAATTCATCTGGTTACAAGGAAGGCAAGTCTGGCTTTTCTCAATGCTTTACAATAAAGTGGAGAAAAAACAAGAGTGGCTCGATTGCGCTATACAAGGTGCTGAATTCTTGAAAAAATATGGTCACGATGGTAATTATAATTGGTACTTTTCACTCACAAAAGAGGGAAAACCTTTAATAGAGCCATATAATATTTTCTCATACACATTTGCCTGTATGGCATTTGGTCAGTTAAGCCTTGCCACTAAAAACAACGAGTATTCTGAAATTGCAATAAAAACATTTCAAAAGATACTTACCAAAAGAGAAAATCCAAAAGGTAAATGGAATAAAGCTTATCCTGGAACACGCCAACTGAAAAGCTTCTCCTTACCTATGATTTTAAGCAACCTTACACTTGAGATTGAGCATCTTCTTGACAAAGAAACGATAGAGCGAACTATGGAAGAATGCATTCACGAGGTAATGGGTGTGTTCCTTCGTCCTGAGCTGGGTGGAATTATAGTGGAAAACCTAAACGCAGACGGGACATTATCAGATACATTCGATGGTCGTCTAGTTAATCCCGGACATGGACTTGAGTCTATGTGGTTCATTATGGACCTGGGTGTCAGACTTAATAGGAAAGATTTAATTGAGAAGGCCGTAAAAACAACATTAACTTTAATGGAATACGGATGGGATAAAAAGTACGGTGGCATTTTTTATTTCATGGACCGTAAAGGATTTCCACCTCAACAACTGGAATGGGACCAGAAACTATGGTGGGTACACATTGAAGCGCTTATAGCTTTATTAAAAGGATATCAACTTACAGGTTCTGAGGAGTGTATTGCCTGGTTTGAAAAGTTACACGAATATACATGGAATCACTTTAAAGACAGTGAACACCCAGAATGGTGGGGATACTTAAATAGAGAAGGTAAAGTTTTACTTGATTTAAAAGGAGGAAAATGGAAAGGTTGTTTTCATGTTCCCAGAGGCCTATTCCAATGCTGGAAGACATTAGAACAGATTAACAAACAATAAAAGACTTATAATTTAATATAGTTATCAAATAATATCCATGTTACTAATCGCCAGAGTTTGCTTATGAAGCAGGTGACTTTACAGCAAACGAGCTTGCAATCCTTGCAGAGAAAGATAAAGAATTTGTTCAGGAAGGACAACGTTGGTGGGATATACGTCGTATGACTCTTACCAAAGGAGGAAAACCTCTAGTGTTTACACCACAGGCAAGTTTTAATGGTGAGCCAATTTTGAATGAGTCAACAGAAGCTCATAAAGTATTATGGCCTATTGATAGAGCATTGCTTGATAATGATGATGCCTTAGAGCAAACTCCTGGTTATTAAACATTTCATTCTCTTTATTAATCCAAAGATGGCGATATTTTATTACATTTATCGCTATCTTTGGATAGTTTTTAGATGACTACTCATTTGCTTATGAGATACTTAACTAGACAATCAGTTATATTATTGTTTTTATTTGCCTTTGTAGCCTCAATTCAGGCTCAGAATGGCAATCACTCCACTTTCTATTATCAGAGAGTATCATTATTTGAGAAACTACCTGTCTCTAATGAAGATATTATCTTCCTTGGAAATAGTATTACCAATGGAGGAGAGTGGGCTGAACTGCTGAATGATATAAGAATCAAAAACCGAGGTATCAGCGGAGATGTTTGTCAAGGAGTACTTGACAGACTAAACTCAATTATAGATGGAGAGCCTTCTAAAATATTTCTTTTGATTGGAATAAACGATCTCGCAAGAGGTATTTCATCGGACAGCATAGTATCCGGTACAGAGAAAATTATAGATAGAATAAAGTCGGATTCACCAAATAGTTTAATCTATATTCAAAGCATTTTACCTGTCAATGATTCATTCGGTATGTTTAGCGGACATACCAAGCATAAAGAAATAATCAAGTCATTAAACAACAAACTCGAGTCTCTTGCAAATAGTAAAAAGGTGAAGTTTATAGACCTGTATAGTCATTTTGTAACTCCGGGTACGAACAATCTTAATCCTGAATATACAAATGATGGACTACACCTCATGGGAGAGGGATATATAAAATGGATAGAAATAATTAAACCATATATATATGAATAATACTTGGAGCAAAATAGTTCTTATTGTTACTTTTTATTTATTAGTAACTTCTTCAATTTTTGGTCAACCTATCAAGGTTGCCTGTGTGGGGAACTCTGTTACATATGGTATGGGAATTGAGAATCCTGAAGAAAGATACCCTGCTCAATTACAAGTAATGCTTGGCAATGAATATGAGGTAGGAAATTTTGGTCACAGCGGAGCTACCTTAATGAAACATGGATACAGACCCTATTGGAATTTACCTGAATTTAAAGAAGCTGTTGATTTCAGAGCAGACATCGTTATAATTCATTTAGGATTAAATGACACAGACCCAAGAGCATGGCCGAAGTACAGAGATGAATTTGTAAGAGACTATATTAACCTGATCGATACATTCAAACAAGTAAATCCTGATGCAGATGTTAAGATTTGCAGGATGACTCCAATATTTACCGGTCATTCGCGCTTTGAATCAAGTACCAGAGATTGGTATTGGCAGATTCAAGAAACAATTGAAGTGATTGCTGAAATTAGTGGTGTAGAGTTGATTGATTTGCATACGCCACTACATAAACGACCAGACCTTTTCCCGGATAATCTGCATCCCACTGGTGAAGGTGCAAAAATAATTGCAGAAAAAGTATATGGTGCCATAACAGGTGATTATGGAGGTTTAAAACCAGCTTCAATATTTACCAGCGGTATGGTACTACAAAGGAATAAACCCATAATATTCTGGGGTACAGCTAATGCTAACGAAATAGTAGAAATAGAATTCAATAATCAAAAAAGAGATACTTCAGTAAACAGGTCAGGCAAGTGGGAAATTGAATTCCCTCCTTTAGAGGCAGGTGGGCCATACATCATTACAATCTCAAATGGTAATGAGGTTATCAGCTTGAAAGATATACTTATTGGAGACATATGGTTATGTTCAGGTCAGTCAAATATGGAGTTCCGACTTAATCAGGCTGCTACTTATTCTGATGATATAAAGGATGCAAATCTGCCTGAAGTAAGATTGTTCAATATGCAGCCTGTTGCGTATACAAATAATGTAGCATGGGATAAAGAGACGCTTGATAAAATAAATCGACTTCAATATTTTACCAAAACCGAATGGAAGAGAACTACACCTGAAACAGCAAAGGATTTCTCGGCAGTTGCGTATCATTTTGGCAAAACATTGCACCAGGAGACAGATGTACCGATCGGACTTATACTGAACGCTATAGGTGGATCTCCGGCAGAGGCATGGATAGACCGTTTTACTTTGGAGCACCATCCTCGCCTTGTTGGAATGTTTCGTAACTGGAAAAACAATGATTACATAAATCCATGGTGCAGAGAAAGAGCAGAAAAAAACAGTGAGCTCTCTGAAAACCCTTTACAACGCCACCCATATCAACCTTCTTATCTTTATGAAGCTGGTATACAGGACATCACAAGACTAAATATCGCAGGTGTTATATGGTATCAGGGAGAATCAAATGAACAAAATGTTGAATTGCACGAAGTAATTTTCCCTACACTGGTTGAAAGCTGGAGAAATGCATGGAGTGATGATCTGCCATTTTACTATGTACAGTTATCCAGTATGGCTGTGGGCAGAGAGACTTGGGGGCATTTCAGGGATAGTCAGCGCCGGCTCATGTACGAAATCCCAAATAGCGGAATGGCTGTTTCCTCTGATCTTGGAGACAGCACCGATGTTCACCCTCGTGAAAAGAGACAAATAGGTGAGAGGCTTGCTCGCTGGGCATTAAATAAAACATATGGTGTTGATGATATTATACCTTCTGGACCTCTGTTTCATGATTTCTTTATAGAAAATGATACAGTTTATCTCTCTTTCGAGTATGCTGAAGGACTTAGAACTTCTGATGGAAAAGCTCCCAGATCATTTGAGCTTGCTGAATTCCCGGGACTCTATTATCCTGCTGATACAGTAATCGAGGGAAATGTGATTAAAGTAACTTCTTCTAAAGTCAAAACTCCAAGATATGTAAGGTACGGTTGGAGTTCTTTTTCAGATGGCAATCTTATAAACATTGAGGGATTGCCCGCATCAACATTCTCAACACAGTTTAATAATAATTCACGATAGAATGATATATAAAAGAGGAGTGATATCAACTTTTTTGCTCAGTGCAGTATTTTCAATAATGTTTGCAGGGACTTCTTTGGCAGACAGTGTAATATGGGAACCAAAAGTAATAGGCATTCCTCCAAGTGATGCATATATTGGTCTTTCACTACTTGAGTCTGGTGAAATCAGACATTACAATTATGGTGAACAGGCTGACGAAGGAACTTTTTATCTTTCAAGCAAAGATAAAGGGCTGACATGGACTAAAGTAAACATTCCAAACAATATTCCCTTTGCCGATACCCGCAGTCCACTCAGCGGTGAATATTTAAGACTAATATCTTCACCGGGTATGGGCACTTATGCCATACGTACTAATGGAGGGCTTAACGGTGGCAGAGAGCTGGTTAAGGTATCCGATTCTATGGGCATTATGCTGAAGCCACCTGTTTTTATCAGAAATGGTAAACGTGTTGTTGTAGCAGGACATTATGGACTGCAAAGAGGTCTTCCAAGAGCATGTTTCACATTTATTTCAGATGATGACGGAAGAACCTGGAGACGTTCATCACTTGTCACAACTCCCGACCATCAGGGAGGCGGATTTCATGATGGTATACGTTGGAATCACGGTGCGGCAGAGCCTACGGTAATTGAACTTAAAGATGGAAGATTGTGGATGATTATACGAACTTCTCAAGATCACCACTATCAGTCGTTCTCAGACGATGGAGGAGAAACATGGAGTGATGCAACTCCCTCACCATTCTATGGCACAATTACAATGCCTACAATTGGCAGATTACAGGATGGAAGGATTTTATTCCTTTGGTCAAATACCACACCTCTACCCGAAGTAAATAATACTAATGGAGTATGGGATGATGTTTTTACCAACAGAAATGTAATTCATGCAGCAATATCTTCTGATGATGGGAAAAGTTGGCAGGGATTCCGTGAACTATATCTTGATCCCAGGAGAAATGCAGAAGACTTCGGGACAATACCAGGTATAGACAAAAGTGTTCATCAGAGTCAGTTTATTGAGGTCGATCCTGGTGAAGTTTTAGTATCACTTGGTCAACATCCACTACACAGGGTTATGCTTCGGTTTAATGTAGACTGGCTATATGAGAATGAACGTTTTTGCGATTTTTCTGATGGACTAGACCAATGGAGTGTCTTTAATTACTACAAAGGTATAGTGGGCCATTGCGGCTATAACCGTATTCCGGGTTGTACTCTTGAGGATGGGAAATTACTGGTAAAGTATATCGAAGATGATACATTGCTTACCTCTGTAAGAGGAGCTGTATGGAATTTCCCTGCTTTTCATAAGGGAAAATTGTCACTGTCTATTAAATTTAATGATTTAAACAGTCAGGGAGAGCTGATACTTAACGATAGATGGTTCAACCCAACCGATACAACTGCATCATATTTTGCCCCCTTCAGTCTTAAGTTAAATACTAACATTCTAAAGATAAGGGATACTAATCCACACTTAATAGAGATTGAATGGGATCTCAATAAAACCAGACCTGCTGCAATTGTATATGTAGATAAAAGAAAAAGATTGTCATTACCTCTTTCAGATGAGTCTCTACATGGCATCTCTTATCTGCAACTGCTTAGTGACAGGGTTAAAGGAGACAAAGGTTATCTAATTGAATGGGTAAAGGCTGAAAAGCTTTAATAAAAACAATAGAAATGAAACTTAATAGCAAATTACTTTTTGTACTTTTTTTAGTATCAGGACTTATTTCCTGCTCAAATAAAAAAAATAGTGAGTCGCTCCAATTGCTCCCAATGCCCCAGGAAGTAGTGGTCGACTGGTCAAAAAAACATCAGCTTAAAAACGGTGAGATTGATGCTGATAAAATATCAGTAAAATTCATAAGCTCATTCCCTGAAGAGGAGGGATACAGACTTTCGGTAACTCCTGACTCTGTGATAATAGAAGCTGTAAACGATAAAGGTGTTTTTTGGGCTAAACAAACATTAAATCAACTTATTTTACAGGCACAAAATAGTAATCAGTATATACCTCAGGTTGTTATTACCGACTGGCCTGCTTTTCGTGTCCGTGGTTTTATGCATGATGTTGGCAGAAGTTTTATATCTGTAGAAGAGCTTAAAAAACAGATTTCACTTTTATCACAGTATAAGGTAAATGTGTTTCACTGGCATTTGACTGAAAATCAAGGATGGCGACTAGAAAGCAAGCGATTCCCTCAACTTAACGACAGCAGCAGTTTCACCCGTTTACACGGAAAATACTATACTATTGAAGATGCTCACGAGATTGCAGATTGGGCCCGTCAACACAATATGATGTTAATTCCAGAGATTGATATGCCGGGTCACAGTGCGGCTTTTGTACGTGCAATGGGTGTGGATATGCAATCTCCTGAAGGAATGAAGATATTAAAGGAGCTTATGGAAGAGATCTGTACAGAGGTCTTCCCTGATGCTGAGTACATACATATTGGTACTGACGAAGTGCAATTTACTAATCCTGATTTTGTTCCTGAGATGGTAGAATATGTCCGTGGTTTCGGAAAGAAGGTAATCTCATGGAATCCCGGCTGGAATTATAAACCGGGAGAGATTGATGCTACTCAGCTATGGAGTTATAAAGGCAAGGCACAGCCGGGTATACCTGCGATAGATTCAAAGTTTCATTATATAAATCACTTCGATGCCTTTGGAGATATCGTTGCGTTATATAACAGCAGAATATACAATCAGGTGCAGGGAAGTGATGATATAGCCGGGTCAATACTTGCAATTTGGAATGATCGTTATTTGCCAACTGAAAAAGATATTATACTTCAAAACTATTTCTATCCAAATATGATGGCGTTTGCAGAACGTACCTGGAGAGGTGGCGGCAGTGAATATTTTGATAAAAATGGTGTAATTCTGCCTACTGATGAAAATGATCCTGTTTTCATTGAGTTTGCCAATTTTGAGGATCGCATGCTTTGGCATAAAAAGTATATTTTTGCTGATGAACCTTTCCCTTATGTTAAACAGACCCATTTGAAATGGAATATTACAGATCCATTTCCAAACGGAGGAGATCTGGATATGTCGTTCCCTCCTGAAGAGAATCTAAGTGATAGTTATACATATGAAGGAGAAGTATATAATGCAAACCCTGCAGTTGGTGCAGGTATTTATTTACGACATGTTTGGGGTCAAACTGTTCCTGCTTTCTATGATAACCCTCAGGAAAATCATACAGCATATGCATACACATGGGTATGGTCTCCTAAGTCTCAAAAAGTAGGTTTATGGGCTTCTACTCAGGACTACAGCAGATCAGAAGCTGATCTTGCAGCACCACAGGGACAATGGGACTATCGAGGTAGTAAGATATGGATTAATGATCAGGAACTTCCGGCTCCTGTGTGGGAAAATACTCATACTGAAAAGACAAATGAGATTACACTTAAGAATGAGAACTATATAGCCCGTGAACCAATAGAGGTTCAGTTAAATAAAGGATGGAACAAGATACTTTTGAAACTGCCCGTTGGTAAATTCAGTACTCCTGAAGTAAGGCTGCAGAAATGGATGTATACATTTATATTTGTCACTCCTGACGGAAAAGAGGCAATGCCGGGATTAATATATAGCCCTTCGAAAATAAAAGAATAAGAGTTGAATTTGAAAATGAATTCGTTTACTACTTTCATATCGCAACTATTTATTATTTCACTTGTAGCAGTATTCACACTTTCTTGTAAACAGCCTGCAAGTGAAAAATCAAAAAACAATACAATGAAAATAAACTGGAACAAATTATCAACAGCCGGTTTAAACGGAGATTTAACTAAAGGTGTATCTGCATCTTATGCTGCACTGATCAACGGGAAATTAATAGTTGCAGGAGGAGCAAATTTTCCCGGTAAGCTTGGTTTTGAAGGTGGAGCAAAAGCATTTTACGATGAGGTATTGATTTATGACAATACTTCTGAAGATTGGAAAGTTATAGGCCGGCTCCCAACACCCTCAGCCTATGGAGTCTCTGTTTCTGTCTCAGAAGGAGCACTATGGATAGGTGGTAACAATGAAAAAGAATCATCAAAGTCCTGTTATAAGGTGACGCTATCACCAAATAATGAAATTTCACTCAAACCATTAGCTGATTTACCTTTTCCTATGGACAATTTCTCTGGTTGCTCCATTAATGAAACTGTATTTGTTGGTGGTGGCATCGTGGATGGCAAATCTTCCAATAAATTTTATTGCTTAGATACTAAAACTGATAGTGAGTGGATTGAATTGCCAGATTACCCAGGAATACCACGAGTACAGCCAGTATTGGTTTCATTAGAAACAGAAGGTAAAACCTATATTTATCTTTTAGGAGGCTTCTTTGGTGGTGATGAGAATCAAGAACCGGCTATGGCCACTGATATTTTACGATTTGATGTTGCTGAAAATGTATGGTCTGTGGTTGGTGAGCAGATTGACCCTGAAACAGGTAATCCCTTCTCACTTGGAGGAGCAACTGCGTTTGCTATCAACAACAGATATATAATATGCCTTGGTGGTGTAAATTATGATATATTCCTTGATGCAATCACTACGCAATATAACATTGGATTTGATACTAAATTAACTCCTGAAGAAAAGAAGGAGAAAAATCTAAATTTCTCAAAGCATTATATGACTCAACCTGTTGAATATTATAAGTTCAACACTGAATGCAGGGTTTATGATACTCATACAGGAGAATGGATAACCATTGATAATACAACCAACTCAGCACGCGCCGGTGCCACTTTGGTAACTGATGGAAACAGATTCTATGCTGTGCAGGGTGAGTTAAAGCCTGGTTTAAGAACATCTATATCATATATGGGAGAGGTTGTAACAGAGTAAATATACACCCTTAATATGGGGTCAAATTGAAATTATTAATCAAAGAAACAATATAAAAGACAAATAATGAGAAACAGTAAATATTATCCCTGGGTAGTAGTTGGATTGCTTTGGTTTGTAGCCCTTCTGAATTATCTCGACAGACAGATGCTTTCTACCATGCAATCTTCTATGCAGATGGATATCCGTGAACTGGCAATTGCAGAGAACTTTGGACGAATAATGGGTATATTCCTGCTTATATATGGATTAATGAGTCCTATAGCAGGTATAATTGCAGATAGAGTAAATCGTAAATGGCTAATTGTGGGCAGCCTTTTCGTTTGGTCGGCCGTAACCTGGGGAATGGGTTATGCTGAGACCTACAGTCAGGTTTATTGGCTTAGAGCGCTAATGGGTGTAAGTGAAGCGCTGTATCTGCCTACCGGACTTGCTATGATTGCAGATTTTCATAGCTCAAAAACAAGATCTCTGGCAATTGGAATACATATGTCGGGACTTTATACCGGTCAGGCTCTCGGTGGTTTTGGTGCTACTATTGCCGCAAATTACTCCTGGCAAACTGTATTTCACTGGTTTGGAATAGTTGGAATAATTTATTCAGTATTATTGATATTCATACTATTTGATAAAGAGGGTCATGCAGGAACAAAAACATCAAAACTCAATGTCGATCCTCAAAAAACTCCAGTTAAGAAAGCCTCTGTTTTAAGTTCATTCGGATTAATATTAGGAACACTCTCATTCTGGATAATGCTGTTCTATTTTATGGCTCCAAGTTTCCCGGGATGGGCAACAAAAAACTGGCTACCTACTCTATTCTCAGAGAATCTGGGTGTAGAAATGGCTAAGGCAGGACCTATGGCTACGATATCTATTGCTATCGCATCGTTTTTTGGAGTACTTATTGGTGGGCCACTTTCTGACAAGTGGGTACAGAAAAATATAAGAGGAAGAATTTACACTAGCGTTATAGGTTTAACGCTTACTATTCCATCTCTGATTTTATTAGGCTATGGTCACAGCTATGTAGGACTAATTGGTGCTGCTGTGCTGTTTGGTATTGGTTTTGGTATGTTTGACACAAACAACATGCCTATTCTTTGCCAGATTATACCACAGAAACTAAGGGCAACAGCATATGGAATAATGAATATGATGGGTGTATTTGCAGGTTATATCGTTACTCTCATGCTTGGCAGTTCAACAGATGCAGGAAATTTGGGGGCAGACTTCAGCAAATTATCAATTGTAGTATTAGTTGCCGTAATACTGATGCTTATATTTGTAAAACCTAAACCTGAACTGACTTACAATCAGGAGAATTAAAGCTAAAAGCAAAAAATAAGAATTATAAATCGTAAACAAATAAAAATACTAAGTATGCAATTCGAAAAGATTAAAGGATTAATAGTAGCACCATTTACTCCTTTTGACAAAAAAGGTGAAGTGGATCTGAGCCCTATAGATAATTATGCATCCATGTTGCAGAAAAATGGACTGATAGGCGTATTTATAAACGGATCTTCGGGTGAAGGTTATATGCTGACAGTTGAAGAGCGAATGAAACTTGCTGAAAAGTGGGTATCAGTATCTCCCAAAGGATTTAAGGTAATTGTACATGTGGGGGCAACCTGTATAAAGGATAGCTTCAGGCTTGCTCAGCATGCACAGGAGATAGGAGCTTTTGGTACAGGTGCAATGGCTTCACCATTCCCAAAAGCAGGAAGAGTTGAAGAGCTTGTAAAATATTGCGAAGAAATTGCTTGCGGCGCCCCTGATCTGCCATTCTATTTCTATCATATACCTGCATTAAATGGAGTTTTCCTTCCTATGCTTCCTTTCCTTAAAGCTGCAGATGGAAGAATCCCTAATCTGGCTGGTATCAAATACACATATGAAAGTCTGTATGAATACAATCAGTGCATGCTCTATGAAAATGGTAAATTTGATATGCTCCATGGGCAGGATGAGACAATACTTTCTGCTCTGATTATGGGTGGTGCTCAGGGAGGAATTAGCGGAACTGGCAGTTACATTGGTAAAACTCTTGTTAGCGTTATTGATGAATATAATAAAGGTAATATTGCCGAAGCTGTTGATCACCAAAACTTTGCACAGGAAGTTATCAATGTTATTGCTCGTTACAGAGGCAATATTGTTGCCGGAAAACGAATAATGAAATTCTTAGGTATTGATTTGGGTATCAATCGTACTCCATTCCAGAATGTAACATCTGAAGAAGAAGCTATAATAAGAAAAGAGCTTGAAGCAATCGGTTTCTTCGAACGATGCAACAAGCTCTGATCATTATTTATAATGATTGATTAACTATTTGATGAGGTCAGTCAGTTTAACAGCCTGGAAGGTCATGTGTGCTACACTACTTTCGTAAAGGATGCCAACTGTCTCCTCATCAATCATAGTTAAGCATGAATAACCCCAACCGTAATCCTCATCAAGCAATACATCATATTCTGTAGGGAATGTTAATCCACCATCTAAGCTTGCTTTGATAGTAATATTATTTCTGCCCTTTGTTGTATTGGGATTTGAGAAAAGGAGTATATCCTTACCAATTATATTATCTTCTGCTTTAACACTTATCAAACTTGCCATACAAACCGGCTCCTGAAGTACGCTGCGTGATGATGGATGTTCCTTCCATGTTTTACCCAGATCGGTAGTTATAGCAACAGCCCTGCTCCCTCCTCTGTTATCTCTCATGTTTAGCATTAACACACCCGGCTCAACTTCCACCACTTGTGCTTCTGTTGTGTTAGATCTTGCAGGATTGTGAATTTTCCATGTCTCTCCATGATCCTTACTATACATTATGCCTGCATGAGGCATTCTTTCTGAGTCGATAAACTGAATTGCAAACACTAATGTTCCATCTTCCATTGTTATACCTTTACCGGGGCCTTGCAGTAAAAAGTTCCATGAAGGATCTTTAACCTGCTCTGTAATATTAATAGGCTCAGACCAGGTTTTGCCATCATCTGTACTTTTACTTAATACCAGCTGAGCTGTAGTCTCTTTTCCATTTCCTGACATTGAGTTTGTCCATGCTCTGCCATTCCCCATACCGTGTGTCCATGCTGCAATAACCCAGATAGTACCTGTTTTTTTGTCAACAAGAATTGCCGGATCACCTACTCCATTCTGTGCCTTTGGCATACCATCAGTTTCACCAAAACTTAAAGGTAATCTCATTTTCTCCCATGTTTGACCTTTATCTGTACTTCTGCTTAGTCCAACATCAACATATTCCTGCAGATCTACACTACTGTTATAACGTACATCGTATACACCTAAAAGTGTACCCTCATTTGAAGTATCTAATCCTGGTATTCTGAAAGAGGCAGAACCATCATCACCAGCATGTCTCACACCAATTCCCAGTCTATGAACTGCCTTCTCTGAAAACATTGATAAAGGTGCATCCTTACCATCAAGTTTTACAGAACTCATTTCCACATCTATTTTTGAGACAAGAGAGCTGTTGGGTTTCATCTGCAAACTTACCCAGAAGTAGTTAATACCAGGGAATAGTTTATAATTGGGAGAAAAAACTACATCGTTGCCAGGTGACTTCTCCTCACTAATTTTTATGGAGTATGACTCATTGGCTGATAAAGTCTTTCCGGGTGAGTGACTGGATATATATTGTCCCACAGGTGCAAAATGAAGCTCTCCTCTTCTTTGCGGTGCTTCAGTACCGCTATAATAAAGTTTTACTGCTGCAATTTCGCTAAGGTTTACTTCATCTGCAAAGCGAAGCTTTATCTCATTCAGCTCTTTGGAACTCTTGGCATCAATCCTTACATAGAATAATACATTGTCGGTTCTGTCAATAAGAATCGGAATCTTGGTCTGCTTTACCTGTACTGTATCAGCAGCCTGAATTATAAAAGTAAGTGCAAAAAGTTGCAACAAAAAAAGTAAAGAGATTTTAGTTTTCATAAAAGTTAGTTTGTTTGTATAATATTTTAATAATACTGGTGTATATAATTAGTAAATATAGTAAAACAAATTATATACTCAATAAATAAAACAGTAAATTGCCTATATTGTATATAAATTATATTATTATAAGGCCTCTTTGCTTATTTCTTCAACTATTTCAGGATTTACCAATGTTGTTATATCACCAAAATCACTCTTTTCCCCTTCCGCTATTTTCCTCAAAATACGGCGCATTATTTTTCCTGATCTTGTTTTTGGCAATCCTGTTACAAACTGTATCTTATCCAGTTTAGCTATTCCACCTATCTGATCAGAAATAAGCTGGTTGATCTCTTTATACAGATTATTTCTGTCACGCCATAAACCAACCTCTTTCAGTACCACAAATCCATACAGTGCATTACCTTTAATATCATGAGGAAATCCTACAACAGCACTTTCAGCAACAGTCTGATGCTCATTGATTGCATCTTCTATAGGTGCAGTGCCCAGGTTGTGACCCGAAACAATAATCACATCATCAACTCTTCCGGTAATCCTGTAATAGCCAACCTCATCTCGCAAAGCTCCATCACCGGAAAAATATTTCCCCGGGAACTTAGAAAAATATGTATCAATATATCTCTGATGATCCCCCCAAATGGTTCTTGCAATTCCCGGCCATGGATAATCAATGCAGAGGTTACCAAGTTTCTGGTTTCCCTCTATCTCATTTCTCAGTTCATCCATCAATACCGGTCTGATACCCGGCAGTGGCAAAGAAGCGTATGTAGGTTTTGTTGGTGTAACAAAAGGTATGGCAGAGATTACAATTCCTCCTGTTTCAGTTTGCCACCATGTATCTACCAATGGACAGCGTTTATTACCTACATGGTCGTTGTACCAATGCCATGCCTCTTCATTTATTGGCTCTCCTACTGAACCGATCACTTTAAGGCTATCCATTTCAAAATCCTGTACAAATTCTATTCTCTCTTTAGCAAGCGAACGAATAGCAGTAGGTGCTGTATAAAACTGATTCACATTATGTTTTTGTATTACATTCCAGAATCTGCTGTGATCGGGATAAGACGGAATACCTTCAAATAATACTGTTGTCGCACCATTAAGCAAGGGTCCATATATTGTATATGAGTGGCCTGTTATCCATCCTATGTCAGCTGTACACCAATAGACATCATTTTCTTTGTAATTAAATACATTTTTAAATGTATATGCAACATATACCATATATCCTGCGGTTGTATGCACCATACCTTTTGGTTTGCCGGTTGAACCTGATGTATATAGTATAAAAAGAGGATCTTCTGCATCCATAACTTCAGCTTTACTGGTAGTTTCTGCCTGTTCAAGCAAAGGTTGCAGCCATATGTCGCGCCCCTCTTTAAAATCTATTTCCTGATTAGTTCTTTTTACCAGGAGAACCTTTTCTATTGTATTAGTTTTGTTTAGAGCATCATCCACAATTTTTTTAAGATCAACAGTTTTATTGCCTCTATATCCTCCGTCAGCAGTAATGATTACCTTTGCATTGCAGTCATTAATCCTGGTTGACAGAGCATTTGCTGAAAAGCCTGCGAAAATGACTGAGTGAATAGCTCCTATTCTGGCACATGCTAAGACTGTAAACACAAGTTCCGGAATCATAGGCAAGTATATACAGACTCTGTCACCCTTTTTTACACCCTGATCACGTAAAACATTAGCCATCTTGGACACTTCAGTATAAAGCTCACTGTACGTGAAAAATCTTGATGGTTCATCGGGATTATTTGGTTCAAATATGATTGCTTTTTTATCACCTCTGTTGGCAAGATGTCTGTCGATACAATTTTTTGTTATATTAAGCTTTGCGTTCTTATACCAAACAAACTCCGCTTTCTGCATATCAAACTCCACAACTTTATCCCACTTCTGATACCATGTAAAATTATTTTCTGCAATTTTACCCCAGAACTTTTTAGGTTTATTCACTGATTTCCTATACACCTTAAAGTATTGTTCCAGAGAGTCTATACTGTAACTACTCATATTTACCGGATTTTTAAATGTTTAAACAATTTTAATTCTGAACATATCTGTGAGTGAAAAAGTTTTAGATATCCTTAGCTTTGTATAATAAAAAAAAGTAGTGGTCAGAATTTTTAATAATCTGACCACTACTTTCTTATATAAATATTCTCTTTTAGTACCTAATCGAACATCTTTCTGAATTTATTGAACACACTTTTACGTGCGGTTGCTGAAGGAGAAAAGCTCTCTGATTTCTCAAACTCTTCCATCTGCTTACGCTCTTTAGCACTAAGATTCTCCGGTACATATACATTTACATGTATCAACTGATCTCCCTTTCCATATCCATTAACAGTGGGCAGTCCCTTATTTCGCAGGCGTAAAACCTTACCCGGTTGTGTTCCCGGATCAATTTTAACTTTAGCTATACCATCAATTGTTGGCACCTCCACGGTTCCACCAAGTGCTGCAGTTGGGAAACTAAGGAACAGATTATATATCACATCATTTTCATCTCTGATAAGATTTGGATCTTCCTCCTCTTCTATTACTATCAGCAAATCACCGTTTACACCGCCTCTACGTGCAGCATTACCCTTTCCGGACATAGAAAGCTGCATACCTTCAGCTACACCTGCAGGAATCTTTATAGATATAACTTCTTCCTCCCTTACTATACCTTCACCATTACAGTTAGAACATTTTTTTGTTATTGTTTTTCCATCACCGTTACAGGTAGGACAGGTTGATGAAGTCTGCATTTGACCAAGTATAGTGTTTGCAACACGTGTTACAACCCCTGAACCATTACATGTGGTACATGTAGATACAGAGTTACCGTTTTCAGAGCCATTACCATCGCAGTGGGAACAAGAGACATATTTCTTAACTTTAATCTTTTTCTCAACTCCGTTAAGAATCTCTTTTAGTGTAAGCTTCACTTTCACTCGTAGATCAGAACCCCTGTTAACCCTTCTTCCGCGCTGAGAACTGCCAAAGCCCCCGAAACCGCCAAATCCACCAAAGTGTCCTCCGAAAATATCTCCAAACTGAGAGAAGATGTCGTCCATTGACATCCCTCCACCACCAAAGCCGCTTGATGCAGAACTGCCTACACCTGCATGTCCAAACTGATCGTATCTTGCACGTTTATTCTCGTCACTCAATACTTCATAAGCTTCGGCAGCCTCCTTAAACTTTTCCTCAGAAGCCTTATCCCCTGGATTCTTATCCGGGTGATACTGAATTGCCTTTTTTCGGTAGGCCTTTTTTATCTCTTCAGCTGATGCATTTCTGGGTACCTCCAGAACTTCGTAATAATCTCTTTTACCGGCCATATTATTCTCCTACAACTACTTTAGGGAAACGAATAATTTTATCATTCAATTTATAACCCTTTTGTATACAATCAATCACTTTACCTTTCTGTGACTCATCTTGTGCTGGTACGGTTGTAACAGCTTCAAAAGTGTCAGCATCAAAAGGCATGCCTACAGATTCGATCTCTTCTACTCCATTTTGTTTTAGGAAGCTGATGAACTTTGAATAAATAAGATCCATGCCCTCAAGCATTGCATCCTTATCCTCTGACTGATGCAAAGAGTCAAGTGCACGTTCAAAATCGTCTACTAATGATATAATATTAAGCAGAACTCTCTCACCTCCATTTTTTATGATCTCTGCTTTCTCTTTTATAGTTCTTTTTCTGAAATTGTCAAATTCAGCATTTAACCTTAGGAAACTGTCATTCAGATCTTCATGACTTTTCTGAAGCTCATCATATTCACTCTTAAGCTTTGTATACTCGTCAATATCCTCCTGTTCCCCGGAATCTTTATTTACTTCTTCCTTAGCTGAATTATCGCTGTTTTCTGTCAAATTGTCCTTAATATCTTTTTCACTGTCTTTAGCACTATCGTGCTGACCTGTTCCACGTTTCATATATAATTTATTTTGTTTTCAATATCTACCCTAAGTCTACTGCAAATAGTTTGCCATAATTTTTTCAAAGAAATAATTCACACCATTCATCAAAAATTTCTACTTGATGCCAACCATGTCTGCTCAGGCTTTGTCTTATCTTCTTTAATGGTTTTTCTTTTCCCAACTGAGATTTTGAAAAAAATTTATCTGCAAAGCAGATTATCTGCTCCTCAAGACTTTGGGGTCTCATATCTCTTTTTGGAATTGGCAAGTTCCTGTTGAGGATTGTTTCAAGACTTAGTCCTGTACCTGTATGTCTCTCACACACCTTACCATGCTTAGGGTAACCCTCTTCGGTCAATAGCTCTCGTCCCAGATAACCGTGACATATATATGGCATATCTCCCATACATGCAATATGAGGAGCTTTGGTCTTAAAAATCCCAATATCATGAAGCATTCCTGCCTCCTCTATAAACTTAACATCTACAGCCAGCTCAGGATGTTTATTAACTATATCAAGAGCCTTTTTTGTCACATCGCTACAATGAGACATATAGATATCATATAATTTAGTTCCTTCTTTATAGTACTTTCTTATAATTATATTTGGATCCATAAATATCGGTTTTCCAGCTACAAAGGTAGCATAAAAATATCAATCTGTCAGCTGATTCATATTTGTTAATTTAGTCTAAACATATAAGTGAGAAAATATAAATAACATATATTTGTCAACATATGCTGAAAAAAAGGTTGAATAGGCTTAGTTTGTTTTATCCATTGCTGTTTACATTATACGTATGCAGTATCACACTTTTCACCCATTCACATTATATTAACAACATCAGGTACGTTCACTCACACCCTATAAGGTTAGGTGAAATACCTTCACATGACCACTCTGAAAAAGAGCTTCAGCTGCTCGATCAGCTTTTCAACACATCAATAACATCAGATATAATACCTGATGTAGATCTTTCAGGTAATATTCCCCTAAAAAAGATAAGATATAGCAATCTTTATCAGCACCTGCACATAATTAGCCCCACTACATCATTACTGCTCAGGGCTCCTCCTTCATTTCTGTGAATAGATCGGTCTGGATATCAGACCACACAATCATTTCATCTATGATTGATAAAATAGTAGACCTATCATAGTCTGATAGTCTCATACAGAATAACTATACACTCAAATCAAACAACAGAATGAAGAAGTTTATAATAATCACTCTGATAGTTGTACTATTTAACAACTATATCAAAGCGGATAATAACATTACAGATCAGACAGATGCAAATATTTATGGCCATGTTTTGGATAAAAAAACCAATGAACATCTCCCATATGCAACAGTTAAACTGCAGGGCACAACAATTGGGATAACTACAGATGGTACTGGCCACTACTTTTTAAGAAATCTTCCCACAGGCAATTTCACTCTTGAAGTGTCTATGATTGGATTCAAGACAGTTTCAAGAGAAGTAAACATTGAAGCCGGAAAAACAATAGAGATAAATTTTGAACTGGAAGAGTCGTCAACTTCACTTAATGAAGTGGTTGTATCTGCAAATAGAAATGAGACAACAAGAAGAACTGCACCATCACTAGTCAGTGTTCTCGATATGCAAACATTAGATGTAACAAATTCAAAAACATTGTCGGATGGACTTAAATTTCAACCCGGATTAAGAGTTGAAAATAATTGCCAGAATTGTGGAACTACACAGGTTAGAATAAATGGTATGGAAGGTTCATATTCACAGATTCTCATCGACTCTCGGCCGATGATTGGAGCACTAGCTGGTGTTTATGGTCTGGAACAGATACCTGCTAATATGATTGAACGAATTGAAATAATTCGTGGAGGCGGATCTGCCCTTTTCGGAGCCAATGCCATAGGAGGAACAATTAATATCATAACGCGGGAACCTATTAGAAACAGTGGTGAGTTCTCTCACACCTTATCAAGTATAAACAGCAGCGGTAGTTTAGAGAATAACACAACATTTAATGCCTCACTTGTAAATGACACTCGAAATGCAGGTATAATGGTTTATGGTCAGCACCGCCTAAGAGATGGGTTTGATATAGATGGAGATAGCTTTACAGAGCTGCCCTCGTTAAAAAACAGGTCACTCGGATTTAGATCTTTCCTTAAAACAGGTGTATATTCAAAGCTTACCCTTGAATACAGGAATATTCATGAATTCCGGCGTGGTGGAGACAGATTAGATCTTAAACCTTATGAAAGTTTTATAACAGAGCAAGTTGAGCATTACATTAATAGTGGTTCTCTGAGCTTCGATAAATATTCATCTGATCAAAAAAGCAAACTTAATCTCTATACAGCTGCCAGTCATACGGAAAGAGCAAGTTACTATGGTGCAGGTACTCCTTTTAATAATAATGTACCTGCAATTGAACCAGGTATGTCTCAAGATGAAATCGAAAGCATAAATGAAATAATAAAGAACAACCAAGCACGATTAAATTCCTTTGGTACAACATCTGAACTCACCTATCAGATTGGAGGTCATTATATCCGATCGTTCAGCAATCTGTGGTTCATGCCGGCTGACCTTACTGCCGGAGCTGAATACCTTGGGAGTGAACTTGATGATATAAGTGGCTACCGAACAGAGAAAATTTCACAGAAAACATATACATTAAGTGGATTCATCCAAAATGAATGGAAAATTGAAATGTGGAGCTTTCTTGTTGGTGGAAGACTTGATAAGCATAATTTAGTGGATAACGCAATTTTCAGTCCTAGAATTAATATGCGGTACAACCCAACCGAAAATATTAACTTCAGACTTACATATAGTGCGGGTTTTCGTGCACCTCAGATATTCGATGAAAACCTCCATGTGGATATTGCAGGAGGTAAACAGATAGTGAGGATACTCTCTGAAAAGCTGAAAGAAGAGAGATCAAACAGTGTTAGTGGCTCGGTAGATTTCTATCATCAGATAGATAACAACAGACTATTAAACCTGCTTATCGAGGGATTCTATACAAAACTAAACAACCCTTTTACTGATGTAAGACTTGGAAATGAAATTGTTATAGAGAATGCAAGCTCTGGAGCGATGGTGTATGGTATGAACCTTGAAGGCAGAATTGCATTAAACAATAAACTCGATCTGCAGGCAGGGGCTACATTTCAAAAAAGTCTGTATGAAGAGGAGAGAAAATGGTGGGAACCTGAAACACCCGAAGAGGAAGAATTAGATAAGGTAATACCTACGAAAAGAATGATGCGAACACCTGACAGTTATGCATATTTAGTGATAACTTTAGCTCCAACAGATAAGTTTACAGCCTCTTTGTCGGGCAACTATACTGGCAGTATGCTTGTGCCTCATGATGCAGGTTTTGGTGTAGAAGGTGTTGACAAGTTCTCTACAGTTTATATAACTGAAAAATCTCCATCATTTTTTGAACTCAATACAAAAATTGCATACACTATTAATGTTTATCATGACACAAAGCTTGAGCTGAATGCTGGCATTCAAAACATTTTCAACTCATTTCAGAAAGATTTTGATACCGGTGCAGGAAGAGCCAGCAACTACATTTATGGACCTGGAATGCCAAGAACATTTTTCATAGGTACAAAAATATTGCTCTAACTATCAAAAAACATTAAACCAAAACAGGTGCAACTTTATGCAGTTGCACCTGTTTTATTTATACATATCTATTTTATTGGTCACATTCTACTCTTACATGCTCCTTATTTAAAAGAGCAACATAAGAACAAGGTAAGAGCAAAGTAAGAGTTAAGCAAGTACCAATAGTGTGTAAACTGTCAATATAATTATAACGGAATTACATATTTTTTCATTGCCTCATCCTGGAGAGATTTTGGCACAGCCTCCTTCACTTCATCAACAATAATGTTGATCAACCTTTCGCGGATAAACTCCTTACGGGTTACGAGACTGACTTCACGTACAGGAGTTGAGTTTTTAAATGGTCTTACATTCTTTTTTTGCTTCTCACTGAGGTTGGCGATAGCCATTTCTGGAATAACAGTCAGACCCTCATTCTCATCTACAATATTTATAAGTGTATCGATACTGCCCGCTTCATAGGAGAAAATGGATTGATTTGCACCTTTTCTTTTCTTAAGATTGCACAAGTGAAGAATCTGCGTCCTGAAACAATGCACCTCGTCAAGCAACCATAACTTAGTAGCATTCAGATCATCTTCATCCAATGCATTTTTTGCATACAGAGATCGCTCAAGTGGTGAAACATATGCAAAAAACTGTTCGTAATAGATTGGGGTTTCATTTATCGAAGGTTCTTTCAGCGGAGTAGCCAGAATTCCACCATCAAGAGAATCATTAGATAAACCTTTTAATATCTGATCGGTTGTAAGCTCTGAAATAATAATTCTGATATCATAATTATTGTCACGATGAACCTGCATGAGTTTAGGCAAAAGATAGGGAGAGATAGTAGGAATTATTCCGAGTCTGAACACCCCTTTTACGATACCTTTCTCCTCCAGAATTATCTCCTTTATATGATTAACCTGAGCAACAGCAACGCGGGCTTGGTCGATAATACGTTCTCCAATCTCTGTTGGCTGAACAGGCAGTTGTGAACGATCGAATATTTTTACTCCCAGCTCCTCCTCCAGCTTTTGAATCATCATACTCAGTGTTGGCTGTGTTACAAACGATGCCTCTGCAGCTTTGGAAAAATGGCGATAGTTATCTACTGCAATAATATATTCTAACTGTTGTATATTCATAAAGCTTATTCTTTAATCAAATGAAACATAAAAATTACCTGTATATTACTTGTAGTTTGAGAAATACTTCATAAACTGTACACGTTCGTACAGGTATGGACTCTTTATGTTTGCATAGTTCAATTTACCCTTAAACTCCTCAATATTTGTATAGTTGTTTTGGTTCATCCACTCTTCAATACATGTAAGGATATGATCAACTGTTTCCAAACCGTTTTCATATAATGTACTGCATAATTGTATTGCTCCAGCACCTGCAAGAATTCCCTTAATTACATCTTCCCATGTATGAACACCGTATGAACAGGCAATATCAAAATCAGGCACTCGACCCGACACTATTGCGGTCCACCTTAAAGTATCACTGAAATCAGAAGGGTTGCTGAAAACCGGACCTGGTACTAACTCCAGAGTCTTAATATCAATATCAAGCTGATAGAAACGATTAAACAACACTATACCATCAGCTCTAAGAGCCTTCAACTTTGAAACAAGTCCCGGTAAATTACTGATATTCTTTGCCATTTTGATTACAACCGGTATATGGATAACCTTTTTTAGTTCCCTGACAATATTAACATATGTATCCTCAAGATATGTATCTCCAAACTCACCGGCATTTAGAACAAACAGGTTAAGTTCCAAACCATCAGCTCCTGCATCCTGAATAGTTTTTGCAAATTCAGTCCATCTTGCCATTTTATAGCAGTTTATACTTGCAATAATTGGCACACTGCAACGCTTCTTTGCCGATCTGATTAAATCAAGATATTTATCCATATGATTCATCTGAACATAAGTATTGATGTAATCGGCAGCTTCCGGGTAATCTGCTATCTGAGATAGTTTTTCTGAATGATTTTCAATCTGCTCTTCAAAAAGAGATTTCAAAACTATTGCTCCCACACCTGAGTTTTCCAGTTCTATAATCTTATTAATAGAATTTGTTAACCCACTGCTTGCAGCAATTATGGGATTTTTTAGTTTTAACCCCGCAAATGTTGTTTGTAAACTTGTAATCATACGATGAAGAAATGTTTTTCAAAATTTCATAATAAACAAAAATAGGGAATTTTATTGATAAAATCGATATGTTATATTTAAAAATAATGTCATCGTTTATCAGCGACTTCCAAATATAAGTGTCCCTATTCTTACAATTGTACTCCCTGACTCAATTGCGAGGGGGTAGTCGCCGGTCATTCCCATTGAAACTTCTTTAAAATCAGCATCATCTTTAAAATGAAGATCTTTGAATTCATCAAAAAGCGACTTAAGCTGATCGAACTCATTTTTCACCTTTTTTTCATCTTCAGTAAATGTGGCCATACCCATGAGGCCCGAAATTTTCACATGCCTGCATTCTCTCCATCTGCCTTCTGACAAGAACTTGCGACACTCTTCGGGAGAGAATCCTGATTTAGTGTCTTCATCTGCAATATGTATCTGGAGCAAACATGGTATTACCCTGTTATTGGCGCTACCCTGCTTCTCAATTTCACGCATTAGCCTCTCACTATCTAAGCTATGAATTAACGTAACAAAAGGGGCAATCTGTTTTACTTTATTACGCTGCAGATTCCCAATGAAATGCCACTCAATATCTTTTGGCAGTTCCTGTTGTTTTTGCACAAGCTCCTGTACACGACTCTCGCCAAACAATCGCTGTCCGGCATTATAAGCTTCCATAATCTCTTCATTTGAATGAAATTTGGAAACAGCAACAATCTTTACATTTGATGGAACAGTCTCTTTTAACGCCTCTATTTTTGATCTTATACTCATTCTTCCTTATTAGTAACCTTATCGCCCGTATATGGGAAAACATCCATAATAGCTGTCTCTGTGACAGACGCTATTGAATAGTCTATCATAGTTTTTTTCATTTCAGCCTCAATAATTTCAACTGCCTCTTTAAGTTCAGATGCCTGAACGAGCATGTTTACAGCAGTTTTTTTCTCTGAACCGCTTTTTTCATCAAGTGTTATATAATACAGTTTTGCCTTATAATATCTATCACCTGTTTCATTAAAAAATGAGTCTGAATATTTAACTCGCTTAATATCAGACACAGTAAATTCGCCCGAAATGAAGGGTCTGATCTCTTCTATAATTCTTGCCTCAGCTTCGGTAAATGACAACGCATCCACCAGATAAGGCTCTGTAACAGTTTTCTGAATGCCGGTCTCCAGCATTTTATCATATCTCAGTTTACACTCAAACCAGTTGTACATATAATCTTATTAATTTATTTTATTAGGATAACAAAGATAAGGATAAAATAGAAATGAAAAGGAGATTTTGTGAAAGCTGAAGTGATTTGCAGTTATTCGGTTTTAAATACTATTTTTGCAAATTATCTTAATAAAATGATTGGAACCATTGTAAATACAGTAGCGGTACTGGTGGGCGGACTACTAGGTCTTGTTCTCAATAAAAAAATGCCTGGAAGAGTTACATCAATTTATTTTCAGGCAATTGGACTTTTCACTCTTGCAATAGGAGCCACTATGGCTGTGAGCATGGAAAAAATACTTATAATAGTTAGCAGTCTTGCTATTGGTTCTCTCTTGGGTGAGTGGTGGAACCTGGAAAAAGGTGCAGAACAGTTGAGTGAGTACCTTAAAAAGCGCTTCAAAATTGGGAGTGAGAGGTTTTCAGAGGGATTGGTTACTGCTTTTCTTTTGTTTTGCGTAGGTTCGATGACTATACTTGGCACTATACAGGAAGGAACAGGAGGGTCACCTGATCTCCTTTATACTAAATCGATGATGGATTTTTTCTCTGCAATACTCCTGGCTTCTGCATTTGGAGTAGGTGTAGCATTTTCTGCTCTGCCACTTTTTTTATTTCAGGCATCATTGACGCTATTTGCCATGTTTGCATCCCATTTTTTCACTGATGATATTATACTGGGACTAACCAATGTAGGAGGAATATTATTAATAGGATTAGGTATCAACATACTTGAAATAAAGAAACTCCGCATTATGAATATGCTTCCCTCTCTGGTTATAGTGGTGCTGTTACTATGGATTTTTAACTAAATTCCTCTCAAAAGTTGCAAAAGAAAGATCAGAAGTTAGGTTTATGGCTGTTGGTTTTTATAGCCCTCGGATCGATGATTGGATCCGGCATATTTAATTCTCCTAAAGATCTCATCAGTTCGGCTAATCCACAAGGTGCGATGATTGCCTGGCTTATAGGTGGATTCGGAGCTTTGATGCTTGCTCTGGTATTTGTTTATCTCGCAGCAAGAAAACCAGAATTGAAAAGTGGTATCTATGCCTATGCCCGTGATGGGTTTGGCGATTTCATGGGATTCAATTCAGCATGGGGATACTGGTCGTTAGGCTGGCTTGGCAACATTGGATTTATCGCACTATTTTTTAAGACATTTAATGATCTGCTGGGCGATAAAGCTATTTCACCCCTACAAGCTTTTATTATTGGTTCACTTATTATCTGGATATTCTTTTTTATACTGAAAGCGGGTATAAGAGAAGGCGCCATACTTAATTTCATAGTAACAACTGCAAAGCTGATTCCTGTTATTCTTATAATAGTTCTAGGTGTTTTACTGGTAAAAAGTGATCTCTTCATTGTAGAAAACTGGCAAACAAGACTTGCCTCAACAGGTGAACCAACATCGCCCACGATACAGATTAAAAGTGCAATGGCAATTATTTTATGGTGTTTCGTGGGAATGGAGGCAGCATCGGTATTATCTGGAAGAGCCAAAAGTCAGAAGATTGTCAGACTTACTATTATAATCTCTCTGCTTATTGTGCTTGGGGTATATATGCTGATCACTTTTATTGCAATGTCCTCTATACCGGCAGATAAATTAGCAGCATCTGAGACTCCTTTGGCACTGGTTCTTGAGCAGACTGCGGTAGGTGCAGCCGGAGGAGTGATAGTGAAGCTTGGAATTATGGTTTCCGTGCTTGGTGCAAGTTTCTCCTGGATTATGCTGTCGGTTGAGACACTATATGTTGCAGCAGTTGATAATGTTCTTCCCCGTATATTTAAAAAGGTAAACAAAAACGGAACCCCCGTAACTGTACTTCTGATTACTCAGGGTTTTACTCAAATATTTCTTATTTCAATATTGTCGCCTAAACTAAACGAGACATATCTGGCTGCTATAACAATTGCAACTACGCTGGCGCTTATTCCCTATTTACTGTCATCACTTTATGCTGTAAAGATTGCAATGATTAACAGAAAAAGGGAATCATTGCATCATCTTATTATTGCACTGTTGGGTACGATCTACTCTCTTTATGTAATATTTGCCGTAGGTATTAAATATCTTATTCTTTCCTTACTATTTTATGCCATAGGATCACTTCTCTTTATAAAAGCAAAAAGAGAGCAAAAAAAACAGCCCAAACCTTGGGAGTGGGCTGTTATAGTTTTATTGCTAATTGGATCACTGATAATAACCGGTCTGATTTTTTCAGGGAAAATCATTCTCTGATTATCTGTCAAATGTATATCTTAATGTAGCTCCTATTCTGGCAGGATAACCACGCTGAACGAATGAATTAGTATTTCCTGTAGTCATATCGGACGCCTCAAAAAGGAATGAATTATAATCTTTTCCTAATAGGTTTTTTCCCCATAATTCCAGAGAAAAAACACCTTTCTCAACTGCTACTGTTCCATTTACCAAACCATAAAATGGCTGATAAAGCTCTTCGCCATTTACATCTTCATTAGACTCAGTCCAGTATATTTTTCCTACTCCTGTATATTGAACATTAGCAATAAATCTGTCAATAAAAGATCCATTACCAAATTTATATACATAACCGGCTCCCAGACTTAAAGTATGACGAGGAGCAAATGGGATATAATTTCCTGCATAATTTACATCCTCAGATGCCTGATAGTCTTTAAATCGAGCATTAGCAAAGCCATAATCACCATAAAATGAAAGATTACTAATAGGACTGTACTTAACACTCAACTCAAATCCCTTGCTTTCTGATTTACCGGCATTTTCCACTGTTCTGCCTGAAGTTCCCTGTCTTGTAAGTTTAATTATCTGGATGTCATTTACTCGAGAGTAGAACAGAGCATATGTAAGTGAAAGTTTATTGTTTAACATTTCATAGCGACCACCCAGCTCATATGTCCAACTTGTTTCAGGATCATATGAAAGCATCTCCTCCAGACTTGGATCTTCATCTCCATTTCCGGGAGCACCACCACCAGGCAACATTCCGGGAGGCATTCCGCTCATTGCATTTCTCATTATTGATTCCGAAAGAGCTCCTTGCAGCACTTCGGAGAACACCTGTTCGTTATATCCGCCTGTTTTATATCCTTTAGAGGCTGATAAATAAATCATTGAAGTAGGTGAGTAATTATATTTTAATGCGAATTTTGGAAGAAGCTGACCAAAATCCCTGCTGAAAGACCCTTCAATTAAAGTATCTCCCTCAACAAATATATCAGGCATTGGTCTGTTTGGAATCTGAAATTTAAGATTTACATCACCACCATCACTTTCAGTAGAGAAATCTATGGCAGTCTGCTCATAGTCGAATCTCAAACCTGCTGTAGCTGACAAGCCTTCAACACCAAAAAGATCATTTATTGTTGATTGGTGGAAAAGAGCCGCTCCCTTTGAGGGTTTTGTATATATTCCGGGAAGATCAATTCTATCATTAGCGTAGACAATTCTAAGCGGGGCTCCCATTCTCTCCATAGCTGTATCGAGATGACCCTGCATGGCAACCATACCATCCTCTTTAATTGCTACAGGTGTATCTACAACTCTTCTGTCATAAAATCCAAATGCACCAAGCACCCAGCTATAAGTTTTGTTTAAGTCTGACTTAACGGTAAACTCCTGACTAATAGAATGCTGCTTTTGCTTTTGATTTATAGAAAAAACAGAATTGGAGGTATAGTCCTGATCCATTTTCATATCATCTTTCAGATACTGAAATCCGGTTGTTGAGTGAACTGTGAAGCCACTCCTGCGCCATTCAAGAGACAATCCGTTTGTAAAAAGATGGCGATCATAGGAAGAGGGTTCATTAAAATTGGATCTGGTTGAATCGACATGCATATAGGGGAATGCTCCACCGGTAACATAATCATAATTACCAAACAGCATTGCTTTAAAATCAGGTGATGCCTGCCATTCTAATTTAATTTTGCCTCCGGCATTTTCTGAATTGTCGACTTTTTCTCCTGTATAGCTATTAGTAAAATAACCATCATCGCGCTTATAATATGCTGCTGCAGAGAGACCAAAATTGTTGGAAAGCTTACTGTAATTTGAGCCCATTAGTGAAAACTGGCCATAATTGCCCCCACTCATTGTCAAGCGGGTTCCCTGATATGCTAAAGGAGACAGGGTGTAAAGATTCACAATGCCGCCAATTGCATTTCTGCCATAAAGTGTTCCTTGTGCTCCTCGCAATACCTCTACACGCTGAATATCCTGAAATTCAAAATCAAAAGCTGATGGATTGAAGCTTGGCACATTGTCTACATACAAACTAACTGTTTGAGAACCTAACCGTGCACCAATACCTCTAATATAAATAGGAGTGGACACTTTTGAACCATAAGTGGGTATAAAGAAGTTTGGTATATAACTGCTTAGATCAGGCAGTGATTCAATCTGTGTATTCTGCAGCTGCTTAGGAGATACAACCGAAACAGCGGTTGGCATATTTTTCAGGTTATTTGTTTCCTTCACGGAACTACTAATCACAAATTCGTCTAAATAATATACCCTTAATGTATCTTGTGGATTTTCTTTTTCATAATCTGCTCCTGAAGCAGTAATAAAAGTGTAGCAAACTACAGACATTAACAATATCAACTTCTTCATATTTGAAATTTTATTTAAATAGAAAAGACAACAATAGATCAATCCTCTATTGTAGTCTTAAAATTAACCTAAGATATAATGCAAAGTAATATTAATTAGAACGATGAAACAATCACTACTATTAGTGATTTTTTTCTTTAATCACATTACTTGAAAATAAAATAGACAGCAAGCACAAGAAAGACAAATCCTATAAGATGATTCATTTTCAAAGTTGTCTGAAATGCAAATGAGGAGAACAGAACAAAAATTACCAGAGTGATAACCTCTTGAATCACCTTTAACTGAAGTAATGAAAGAGAACCTCCATTGCCTTCATATCCAATACGATTGGCAGGAACTTGAAAACAGTATTCAAAAAATGCAATAAGCCAGCTTACAAGGATTACTCCAATAAGAGGTAATTTACTAAACCAGCTTTGTTCTGCCAGCTTTAGGTGACCATACCATGCCAGCGTCATAAATATATTTGAAATTACTAAAAGTCCGATTGTAAGAATGTAGTTCATATCATTTCAAAAAAATTGCGCAAAAATACAACATTTTAGAATACAAACAATATTATGCACTACCGAACTTTCAGCTAATGAACACCATCTCATATCTTTTGTTATAGTTATATATTTAGGAATTTAGGAGATAATTTATATGAAAACAGCTCTGCTAATTGTTGATGTTCAAAATGATTTTTGTCCCGGTGGTGCACTGGGTGTAAAAGATGGAGATAAAATTGTACCAACTATAAACAAAATAATCAAGAAATTTGACCTGGTTATATCGTCACAGGACTGGCATCCTGAAGATTCTGTACATTTTGAAAAGTGGCCGGTACACTGTGTTGCTGGTACAAAGGGTGCTGAATTTCATCCTGACCTGAAAAGCGAAAAAATTGATCTTAAATTAATTAAGGGTACAGATAATAAAGATGATGGCTACTCTGCTTTTGAGGCTACAAATTTATCATTCGCAAATTATCTTGAGGAGAATGAGATTACAACACTTTATATCTGTGGGTTAACAACTGATTACTGCGTTAAAGAGACGGCTCTGGATGCTGTTAAAAACGGTATTCACACTTTTGTTATAACAGATGCAATTGCAGCTGTGAATGTTCAGCCTTGTGATGGCAAAGAGGCTCTTAACGAAATGTATTCAAAAGGTTGTATTTTGATAGAATCTGAAGACATTTCTGATGTTTTATAGAAAACTCCCGGATTGAAATGCTCACAATAATGTAAAATCATTTTTGGTTAGTATCTTTGTATTCAAGATGTCAAATGATATTACTCTACGAAGCGTTAATGTATCAAGGTATATTCTCCCTTTGCGTGAAGGAGGGTCCCTGCCTGCTTTAGCTGAAGCGGACGACGGATTTAAGTATGTACTGAAATTCCGCGGGGCAGGTCATGGTACTAAAATGCTGATATCTGAACTTCTGGGTGGAAAGATTGCATCGGTCCTGGGATTGAATATTCCAGAACTGGTATTTGCACATCTGGATGAAGATTTTGGACGTACAGAAGGTGATGAAGAAATTCAGGATTTACTGAAAGGGAGTAAGGGGCTTAACCTGGGATTACACTACCTGTCAGGAGCCTTGGCTTATGACCCGAAAACAGAGATCGATCCTTTGCTCGCTTCAATTATTGTGTGGTTTGATGCGTTTACAACCAACATCGACCGCACACATAATAACAGCAATCTGCTCTGGTGGCATCAGGAGCTTTGGATTATTGATAATGGGGCATCTTTTTATTTTCATCACTCATGGAAAGATTTTGACACCAATGCTTTGAATCCATTCCCTTATGTAAAAGACCATATACTTTTGTCACAAGCCTCGAAACTTGACGAAGCTGATGAGTTTGCACATAAAATACTTACTGACGATTTACTAAGAGAGATAGTAAACCTCATACCTGATGATTGGGTCGTATGGGAACATACTAATGAAAGTCCTGATGAAGTGAGGGACGTCTATTATAACTTACTTACTAAAAGGTTGTCAAATTCCGCCATATTCCTAAATGTTGCTAAAGATGCGAGAGGATAAATTATATCATTATGCTGTTATCCGACTGGTGCCTAAAGTGGAGAGGGAGGAGTTTTTCAATGTCGGACTTATTCTCTTCTCAAAAGAAGAGAAGTATATTCGAT
>FZPS01000169.1_pt21 | contig 95880 bp, 85 predicted proteins | sample 1817821 | NCBI WGS metagenome assembly FZPS01 (sample SAMEA104158645, study PRJEB21678) | metagenome | place: Germany | collected 2015-04-21
ACTTGCGTTTCCGTCTCTACTTGCTTTAACAAGTAGCTGAATTACTCAAAGCGTCTATGAATGCTCGCGCATTCATAAACATATTAACGAGTTCCTGCATCACTTTTAATGATGCTCATACACTGTTTAATTTTCAATGTCCATACTGCCTTCTACGGCTTGCTGTCACTGTTTCAGGGTTTTTCCCGAGCGGAGACAGCTTTATTATCTTACCACCGTATCGTTTTGTTGTCAAGAGCTTTTTTAATCTTTGTTTCGATTAATTCTGCGCTTATTTTCAATGTTTCCGGCGGTATTTAAGTGTACCACCAACCGGCCTGACTGTCAACCGGGTTTTCAATCTTTTCTGACAGCTTATTTCGACTGATTTAACCGGCGGATACCCAGTTTAGCATGGCTGAGGAATCTTTGTCAAAGACCTTTTTCTTCCTTGTCGCCGTTTTGAATTTGAAGTATATTTACTGTATTAATAGGAGATTGTCATGAATCGGCTTCCGCCTGCTTGATAACGAGATAATCCACACCGCCGATTCTCTTCTCGGAAAACTGGATTTCCACACTCTCCATCCGGTATTCGTCCCGGACAGCCTCTTCAGCCAGAGCACCATAGGATATCACGGTTTCCAGATTTGTCACGCTTGTAATGATATTCCTCTGAATCACCTCGGCGATGGTAGTGATTTTAGCAAGATTGGAAAGGGTCACCTTCTGCTTGATAAAAGCCTGCATAAAGGCTATTTGATTCTTCTTTCTGAATATATCCCCATAGTTATGGAAAACACCATGCTCATTATAACCCTGTCTGAATCTCAAGAAGCCTTCAGCCTGCCTTCCGTACAGGGTTTGAGGACCCGGCTCAATGTAAATATCAAGATTTTGGGTAGGATCATGGTAATTCATCAGAATAGGAACGTTGATATATACACCGCCGAAATAGTCAACGATGTTTCTGACACCCTGCACCTTCACATAGGCATAATCATCGATATGGATGGAAAAGACCTCTTCTATGATATCGCAAAGAAAATCGATATAAGGCCTCTGGAACCTTCCCACATTCTTTTTGTATTCAATAGCATTGCCTACAGATGGTACAGCATTGATTTTATTTATACCCTTTTCATTAAGGAGTGCAGGCTTTTTCTTGCTTATTTCCTCTGTAACAAAATCGCTGTAGTCAATATAAATATCTCGTGGCAGGCTGAGCATTTTGACAGCCTTGTCAGCCTTATCAATGCTCATGATCATTATAGTATCGAAATTCCAGCCCACTACGTCGGATGCGGTGATCAGGATGTTTATGCTGTTGGGTGAAACTAACTGCTCAAAATACTTCTGATCGTTGGTCAGCTTCAACTCCTGGGGCTGCTGGGTTTCCTCCGGGGGTTCAGTTTCTGCGGTAGGTTCGGGGGTATGTGTGGCAGGATTGTTGTCATCAGGAGTATTAGGCTGATTATTGGGGTTCCCCACAGAAAGATTCTGGAAAAACATCTGGCTTGAGAAAACAACAAATATGGTAGCCAGCAAACTGATGAGAATCCTTGCCCTTTTACTTCTGTACATCACATCGACACACCCCCTTGACTATATCTATTAACCTCGCAGAAAATGGCAAATTATATCATAGCATTTTTGCCGTCAGTATGAAATCCTAATAATCATATTTTAATCAAGTTGAAACAAAATATAAATCACGGTTTGCCATATCCTATTGCCAACTTGATCCGTCATGGCTCAGGGTCTATTTTCCTTTTATGGTTTCAAGCCTTTCAATGACCTTGCGGTACATGTCGCGGTACTTGGCCTCCTTCTCCTTCTCGGCTTCCACAACAGCCTTGGGAGCCTTGGCGACGAAACCGGCATTGCTCAGTTTTTTCTCCACACGATCCAATTCCATCTCAAGGTTGGCCTTTTCCTTTTCCAGTCGTTCGATTTCCTTCTCCATGTCAATCAGCTCTTCAAGGGGCAGGAAAACCTCCATTCCTTCCACCACAACAGCCACCGCATCATCGGCGATACCTGACTTATCCTTTCTGACCACCGCATCGGAAATGGAGGCAAGCCGTTTAAACGTGGGAGCTTCCCTGTCAACAGCCGAAGCCAGATCGGGATCGGAGGTAACAAATATGGCTTTTGCCCGCCTGCTGGCAGGAACATTCATCTCCAGCCGCCTGTTGCGTATACCGCGGATGGCATCCATGATAACCTTCATAACCCGCTCCTCTTCAGGATACAGAACCCCTTCCCGGTACTCTGGCCATTCGGAGATCATAATACTCTCATCTGATGTGATGAGATGGCCATAGATCTCTTCTGTAATGAACGGCATGAACGGGTGAAGAAGCTTCATGGCATTTTTCAGTATCTCATTCAGTACATAGAGGGCTTCAATCCGACCCGGTGCCTCCTGATCATACAGACGTGGCTTCACCAACTCAATATACCAGTCGCAGAATTCATCCCATATGAATTCGTAGATCTTATGCAAAGCGATGCCAATCTCAAAGCGTTCCAGATTCTCGGTGACTTCCCGGGCAACTGTATTGATTCGGCTCAGGATCCACTTATCAGCGGAGGTAAACCTGCCCGGATCAACCTTTGAGAAATCTATATCCTCATCAAAATTCATCATGACAAAGCGGAAGGCGTTCCAGATCTTATTGGCAAAATTTCGGCTGGCCTCCAGCTTTTCGTCAGAGAAGCGCAAGTCATTACCGGGAGAAGTTCCGATGGTTAGGGCATACCTTAAGGCATCGGTACCATACTTCTCTATAACATCAAGTGGATCGATCCCGTTCCCAAGGGATTTGGACATCTTCCTGCCCTGGGCATCCCGAACCAGGCCATGGATAACGACATGGCTGAAGGGTTCCTTCCCCATCTGCTCCAAACCTGAGAAGATCATCCTGGCCACCCAGAAGAAAATGATATCATAAGCGGTTACCAAAACGCTGGTAGGATAGAAATGCTCCAGATCAGCGGTTTTTTCCGGCCATCCCAGTGTTGAGAACGGCCACAGAGCCGAGCTGAACCAGGTATCAAGAACATCCTCATCCTGACGGATTCTGGCGGATCCGCATTTCTGACATTTTTCCGGAGCCTCCCTGGATACGGTGATATGTCCGCAGTCATCGCAATAATAGGCAGGAATCCTGTGACCCCACCATAGCTGCCTTGAAATACACCAATCCTGTATATTTTCCATCCAGTTGAAATAGATCTTTGAGAAGCGCTCAGGCACAAATTTAATGGTGCCGTTCCTCACCGCCTCAATGGCCGGCTCAGCAAGGGGTTTCATCTTCACGAACCACTGATGGCTTACTCTTGGCTCAATAACGGTATTGCAGCGGTAACAGGAACCCACGTTATGATGGTGGGGCTTAATCTTAACAAGAAGTCCAAGCTCTTCCAGATCTCTGACAACCTGTTTTCTGGCTTCATAGCGGTCAAGACCGGCGTATTTTCCACCATTTTCATTAATGGTGGCGTCAGGGTTCATGACATTGATCATTTCAAGGTCATGCCTGAGACCTATCTCAAAGTCATTGGGGTCATGGGCAGGAGTTATCTTAACCACACCGGTGCCGAATTCCCGCTCAACATAATCGTCGGCAATGATGGGTATCTCACGGTTCATCAGAGGCAGTGTTACGGTTTTCCCTATGAAATCCTTATAGCGCTCATCCTCAGGGTGGACTGCCACCGCAGTATCCCCCAGCATGGTCTCGGGACGCGTTGTGGCTACCTCCAGATATGCATCAGTACCGGTTACGGGGTACTTGATATGCCAGAAGCTGCCTTCCTTTTCCTCATATTCCACCTCGGCGTCCGATATGGAGGTACCGCAGCAGGGACACCAGTTGATAATCCTTTCTCCTCTGTAGATCAGGCCTTTTTCATAGAGCCTTACAAAAACCTCCAGCACAGCCCTGGACAAGCCTTCATCCATGGTAAAACGCTCCCGCTTCCAGTCGCAGGAACTTCCCAGCTTCTTAAGCTGCTCCACAATACGCCCGCCGTATTGCTTCTTCCACTCCCAGGCTCTTTTCAGGAATTCCTCACGGCCTACATCTTCCTTGGTAAGACCCTCTTCAGCCATCTTTTCAACAATCTTTACCTCGGTAGCAATGCTGGCATGATCCGTACCGGGAAGCCACAGGGCATTATATCCCTGCATTCTCCTGAACCGGGTGAGAATATCCTGCAGGGTATTGTTCAGGGCGTGCCCCATATGGAGCTGACCTGTAATATTCGGTGGGGGTATCACAATACAGAAGGGCTCCTTTTCCCGGTCAACCTCGGTGTGAAAATAGTCCTTCTCCATCCATCTGTGATAAATCTTCTCCTCTACCTTTGAGGGATCGTAAGTCTTTTCAATATTGTCTAAACGCATATTCCCAACCCTTTCATGCTAAAGTGCGCAAGATGTATTTATAATTAACAGGTTCTATCTGGCGACAGACTATTTAAAGGCTATAAAGATAAGCACCACACCCGGTATCAAGGTGAACAAACCTACCAGTTTGACCATGGAAAGTGCCTTCATCCGCTTGTATTCTTCAAGAGCCTCACCAGTAAACTCATGAGCCTCCTTCACAGCGACGCGCTGGCTCAGGGCAAGGCGCTTAACAATATATCCCGCGCCATAGTTAATAACGGCGCCCGTCACTATCAGCAGGATCGCTGCTATCTTCAATACAGTCATATTCCCTCCATATCACCGGAATCTGCATCACCAGGGGTTACAAATCCATAAAAAAAACTTCCATCCATATCTTTGGACGAAAGCATTTTCCGCGGTACCACCAAAGTTCCCTTTAACGGGCCCTTTAACAGGAATTTAACGGTTCCTACCCGATGCGATCTACTTTGCCAGCGCCTTCAATAGCTGCTGCCGGTTCAACCGCCAGGCTCGGAAGCGACCTTCAGCAACACTTTCCCGGAAGTGCTTGCACCAAATGCACATCCTCTCTTTAGGGCGTTATTGCCTACTCCTCTTCGTCATCGCCAACTATTTGTTTATTAATGAATATAGACCATTACCGCAAAGTCTGTCAAGGGTTTATCCGGCTTTCAGTTTGGATCCGCAAAAGTTGCAGGCTTCGATCCTGCCCACAGCCACTTCTTTATTCGCTCCGCAATTCTTGCAGGATACTATATCATATTCCAGCTCAGGGTCATGTTCCACCCCGGGTCGGGGCACCACAACAGTACGATTCACTTCGCTGATGCGCGCGTTTGGAAGGAAATTACGGCTGATCATCCGCTCCAGATACTGACGCACCTTTTCGTATGGGATTCTCGTAAGCCTGCTGATTTCATCTATGCTGGAAACCCCGTCGTTGACGATTATGCTGATAAACCGCCTGTAAACATTGGCATTCTTTTTTATAAAAACAGCGGCTGCCAAAAGGGCAAGGGCACCGGACATCAGGACTAGAAATCCAGCTACAACACTGTTCACTCTGAAACCTGCTTCAAAAAGCGCTGCCGTAAGAAATGCGCCAATCAATGCAATAAGTATCCATGCCAGCACCTTAAGAATCCCTGATGCAACCATGGTAGCCTTTAGATCGGAACGCACCTTCAGGATAAGGAGCAGAAGCCCTAAAGGCCAGAATATAACGAAGCCAACCACCACTATAGACCATGGAATGCCTGATTCCTTCACCCTTCGCACCTCCTGTAAGTGTCATACCGGAATGCTACTCCAACCTTGCTCTCCTGCCACCCGCCTGCTTCCTCCCTGACCCACTGGCTTTCCCTGTCAAAATCAGGAAGGTGGGTATCAGCTTCAAATGCCGCGTCAATTCGGGTAATCAGAGCCTGGGAACAATAGTCCAGAAGCAGCCGGTAGACCGATTCCCCGCCGCATACATAAACATCACCTTTAAAGTCGGCTATGGTGGACATCAGTTCCTCAAGATTATGCACCACAACTGCCCCCGGGCACTGGTAATTCTTATCCCGTGTCAGTACCACGTTGATCCTGTCCGGAAGGGGCCTGGCATCCTTGAAGGATTCCAGCGTCTTGCGCCCCACCACTATCATATTGCCCCTGGTCAGTTGGGAAAAGCGCTTCAAATCCTCAGGTATTCTTTTTAACAACTTGTTTTTAAACCCTATCCCCCAGTTTCTATCGGCCGAAGCGATGAGGATAAGGTCATTTCTCGGCCAATCCATTTTAACCTCCCAAAAATCAGATCAAACCGCAACAGGAATATTTCTTATCTGAGGTCCGGCAATATAGTTCTCAAGACTGAAATCGGAGACCTCGAATGCATAGAAGTCCTTGATATCAGAATTCATAATGAATTCAGGCGCCGGATGAGGCTCCCTGCTGATCAATTCTTTCACCAGGGGTATGTGCCTGTCGTAGATATGGGCATCGGCGATGACGTGAACCAATTCACCCACTTCCAGCCCGCTCACCTGGGCAAACATATGCACAAGCACAGCGTACTGAACCACATTCCAGTTATTGGCCACCAATACGTCCTGGGATCTCTGGTTGAGGATGGCATTGAGCTTCCTTCCGCTGACATTGAAGGTCACGCTGTAGGCACAGGGGTATAGATTCATGTCTATCAGGTCGGCATGATTATACATGTTGGTTATGATACGCCTGCTGTAGGGATTACGCTTAAGATCAAACAGTACCCTGTCCACCTGGTCGAACTCGCCTTCCTTATAGCGATGCCTGATACCCAGTTGGTAGCCGTATGCCTTTCCGATGGATCCATTTTCATCCGCCCAGGCATCCCAGATATGACTGTTGAGATCCTTGATATTGTTGGACTTTTTCTGCCAGATCCAAAGAAGCTCGTCTACGGCATTCTTCAGGTTTGTGGGCCTTAAGGTCAGGATGGGAAACTCGGCTGAAAGATCGTACCGGTTGACCACACAGGATTTCTTGATGGTATGGGCTGGCGTGCCATCCGGCCATCTGGGCCTTACCTCAAAACCTTCGTCGGAAAACCCGTTCTCAAGAATATCCTTGCACATTTCGATGAAGATAAGATCCGCCTGACTCATGCTTAACACCTGCCCTTTCGTTATATTTTAAGTATATGCTTTGTGCTCATCCCTTTAACAATACTTTACCCTATTCTTCCCACACCGACAATATAAATAACAGATCAGGCAGAAGGGATCACGTAAAACTAGGGCACATTGCGATAAGGCGCCTAAAACTCTCTGCGAGAATGAAAAAGGGCGGCTGTCACCACTCACCTCAAGTATGTTATTGCGAGGAGCAATGCGACGAAGCAATTTCGGAGATTGCCGCGCTTCACTGCGTTCCGCTCGCAATGACACTTCTTTGTGCAGCACAGCGACTGGGCTTTATGGGATTCCTGAAAGCATGTGAAACTTATATTTTCACATGGCCAGCCGTTCACTGTCTTACCATATGTGAGATTGCTCGAAACGCTTGCGATGACCCATCAGATTCAATGTTGACAGGATGAGCAAGATTGAATAGGATGGGATGGAAGATAACAAGAATCCCCTGTGAAGGAGCGAAAGTGGCTATGAAGATCAATTCGGATTTCAGAATCCTCGGCTTCAACAGTCCTTACCAGGATGCCGACACGGTTGTGTTCGGCGCCCCCTTTGACGGCACATCCTCCTTTCGTCCGGGTTCGCGCTTCGGTCCGCCCGCCATCCGCAATGATTCCTATGGTATTGAGACATACAGCCCTTATCAGTATCGGGATATGGCAGAAATCAAAGGACACGATCTGGGGGATCTGGATCTTCCCTTCGGTGATACCAACCAGGCTCTTAAAGAAATCGGAGATTGCGCAAGAAGAATCATAGAAGACCGGAAAAAATTCATCATGCTTGGAGGCGAGCATCTGGTTACCTTGCCCGCAGTGGAAGCCGCTTTGGAAGCGTTTCCCGACCTATGCATCATCCATCTGGATGCCCACACAGATCTGAGGGATGACTATCTGGGAGTCAGGCTATCCCATGCAACAGTCATGAGGCGGGTTTGGGAAATGGTCGGCGACAACCGGATATGGCAATACGGTATCCGTTCGGGAGAACGCTATGAGTTCCAGTGGGCCAGGCAACACACCTGTTTAACTCCCTTTGTTTTGGATGGAATTGAAAAGGCCATAGATGAAATAGGAAACAGGCCGGTTTATCTCACCATTGACCTGGATGTTCTGGACCCCTCGGTCTTTCCCGGCACCGGCACCCCCGAACATGGCGGCGTCACCTTCCGGGAACTCCTGGATTTCCTGATCAAACTCACTCCATTGGACATAAAGGCTGCTGACCTGGTAGAACTGGCACCCCACTACGACCATAGCGGCGTATCTACCGCCGCCGCCTGCAAGTTACTGAGGGAACTGGCTCTTATTCTTTGATCACAGTCCATACCGACATTTGCCCAGGTTTTCGGGAATCCACCCTTACCATTATACCTCCATGACTAATGGTCTCGTATAGCTTGGCACCTGCTGATGCATAGCGCTTCATCGACTCCTCACTGGGATGCCCATACCTGTTTTTACCCACGCTTATAACAGCTATGGTGGGGCTTACCTGCCTTATGAATTCAGCACTTGATGAATATTTCGAACCATGGTGGGGAACCTTTATGAGATCACAATCCAACGCCTTTTGTCCCAGAAGCAGGTTTTCGGAGGGAAATCCGATATCCCCTGTAAAAATCGCACTGAATCCTGCATAATCCAGTCTTGTCACCAATGAGAGCTCATTGGCGTTGGCTGTTTTGCCAGTTGGCATTTGTGTTTTATCTTCAAGGGGATAGATGGCCGTAAGCACAAGGCCATCCTCCGAATAAATAATATCATCCTGATCTGCCAACTCCACAGGGATACCTTTATCGCGGGCATAATCGGTCAGCTCATTCATTTCGCTGTCTTCCGCGTCGGCAATCACCAGTCGTTTGACTCCCATTTTGTCCATGACGCTCTTCAGCCCGTTTATATGATCTGCATGACCGTGGGTTGCAATCATCACATCAATCCGGGTGATTTTCAGGTCGTAAAGAACCGGAACCACAATCATTTCTCCCGTATAGGAACCATCATGGTCATCGTAGATGCTTCCTCCCCCATCAATGATGATGCTCTTACCCGACGGGGTTTTAATAATACTGCAATCCCCCTGCCCCACATCAGCAAAATAGATCTCAAGCTTCCCGGATGGGATCATGTCCAGCAGGATCAGGCTTCCATAAACAGCCAGCATACATGCAATAAGCCAGCTGCCCCATCTCTTTGCGTTGCCTCCTGACTTAAAGCCCTTGACGGTATCACCTCCGTCTACTTCATTTCTGCTGGCATGTCCGGAGCTATCCATGGCAACGGGACACGGTTTCTGAAACTTTCTCTCCATCCAGGGTATACCATAGCGTATGATAAGCAGGATCAGATAATATCCGGCTGTCAGCAAAAAGCTCGGGGTGGCCACAGCCAGTTCCGCCCAGGGCACGGACGAAACAGTCTGAGTTGCCGTGAGAACAATACCGGTTAATAAGGATACAATCCAGCCCAGCACATGGCAGATCGGACGGAACACAAACCAGAAAACCGCCAGAACAGCAGCCAGCGCTGTCAAAATCCCTGTTACTGGAACCACAACCAGATTGGCAAGGATGGATACCACCGAGAAACTGTTGAAGGTTCCTGCTATGACAGGGATCACGCCTAGCTGCGCCGAGAAGGTTCCTGCCAGGGTATCCCTTATCACCTTGGGCATTTTTACAGGAAGTTTTTCAAATACAGGTTTGTAGAATACCACCAGGGACAGGGCAGCACTATGGGAAAGAATAAATCCGATATCGAACAGCATAAAGGTATTCGAGAGCAGGATCAGCAGGACCGAAGCTGATATCGAACAAAAGAAATCAGTTTGCCGCCAGATAATCATGCCCAATAACATAATGCCTGCCATGATGGCAGCGCGAATAACCGACGCTTCCATGCCAGTAGCAAAGACATAAATCAACATTACTGGCAGCGAAACCACCGAAGCCCATCTGGGATTAAGCCCAATTCGTTTAAGCAGCCAGATGAAGGGAAGCAATAGAAAGGCCAGGTTGGCTCCGGATACCGCCATTATGTGGGACAGCCCTGCCCTCCTGAAGGCCTCCTCCATGCTCTCGGGCATTTCCTGGGTGTAACCTATGAGCATTCCGGCCACCACAGAGGCCTCCTGTTCCGGCATGCTTCCATACAGGGCATCCAATATGTTTTTGCGCACAGCATAACCAGTAGATTTGAGAAAGAAGCCCCTGTCACCCTCCAGAACTCTCAGTTGTGACGAATTTATACTGCATATCCCGGATATACCTTTTGCCGCAAGAAAACGCCTGTAGTCAAATCCTCCGATGTTGCGCTGCACTGCCGGGATTTCCATTACGGCTCTGATTTGCACCATCCTCCCGTACTGCAATTCCTCCAGGGGACTGTCACTGTAAACGCTTACCTTGATCCTGCCCTTGCGAATTGGGCTTACCTCTCCATCTACGGCGATGGTATCCACCGACAGGGTGAAGATAACCCTGCCATCAGAGAATACAGGCTCATCATGAATTGCCCCTTCAATCACCACCTGGCGGCCCTGCCAAGGCAGGAACCTGTTATTAACAGCCTGGATATTGAAAAAATGAAGCAAAAAACCTGCCATCATCAATGGAAGCGCTAACAGAAGGAAGGGGGACCTGCCGGGGATCCTGCGATAAACAAGCAAGGCGGCAAAGCAGAGGAAGAGTACCGCACATAAACCTGTAACAATTGAGGGTACATTGTCGGCAACAAGTATTCCAATAATCAGGGCAACTGCTGATACTGCCAATGGTCTTTTCATGGCGGCAACTCCGCAGAATCGCTATATATTTGCGGGTCGCTCCCGCTTTCAGCCTTTATTCAGGTGAGATTTCTTTTCATGATGGCCACACCGCTTGTTCCGGAGTTGTTGAGTGCTTTTTCCATGGTGGGGAAACGTTCAAAACCAAGGCTCTCCCAGAACCTGAGACCGCATTTATTCTCCTCGGAAACCGAGGCCATCGCTACAGAGGCACCCCTGGATTCGAAATTGTTCAAAAGCCTCCGGACTGCCCAGGTGCCTATACCTCTGTTCTGGAAGACCGGATCAACAATGATGATATGTATCCAAACCACTTTTCTTTCGTCCAAAATCCGTAATTCGCAGCATATAAAACCCACAGCCTGGTCATCTCCGAGAATTATCATCATGGAAATCATGGGATGGGACATTATCCTTTCCCTTTCCTCCTCCAGGCTCTTGAATCCTGTGGCATAGCCCAGCTCATCGGTCATGGAATACCACTTTTCCAAAGAATCCATATCCCGTGGGCTTACACTTCTGAAACTGATTTCATGCATACTGATTTCCCGCATTACATCCCTCAGGCAGTCACTTGTCTGATTCGGACTGAACAATATACCATTCGGTCCAGCCATTGAATATATTCTTCCAAAAGGGATTCTTTACACCCCTTATTTCCATACTATAGAGCACAGCCTCGCGTTTGCGATATAAGGGCAGGATCACAGCTTCCCGGCCTTCGACACCCAAAGCCCTGCTCAGAAGTTCCAAGGTCTCCTCAAGATTGGAATAAAGCGGTATCCGGCTTCCAAGAATCATCATATCGAACCTTCCATTGGACACGGCCTTGATCTCATCTTCCTGACTGGCGTTTTCAAGAACTACCTTTATTCCTATCTCCTGTAGTGCGGCTTGAATCCACTCGGCAGTAATCTGCCTGTCAAGATCCAGACTGTTGTATTTAACACTAAGGGTCAGGGCTGTCTTAACGCCGTTGCGATATGAATAAAGAGTATTCTTCTTCTCATCATAGGTCATTCCCATTTGCTCAAGAGCTTCCAGTGTATCCTCCCTGCCTGCTTTTTCCCTGCCCAAGTCCACCTCGGTAACTGCCGGAATACCGGTCTCCAGTGGATTCAAGTCTATATATCCGGCCAGGTACTTTAGAAGAGCTGCCCTGAATTCACTACTTTCCGTTCTCCTTCCGTCTGCCCCGGTGGCGGAAATAAGAATATATTCAAATCGGTTTCCCACATACTGGCTATACAATATATCGGATCTGTTGGAATAATAATCCATGTTATTCCCGCTCACTGTTGCTATATCAATGATGTTTTTCTGAAAAGCAGCCATCATCTCATAATCACCGTCATGTACTATGAAATCTATCCCGTCTATCCAGATGGGGTGGTCAAGGCCATCCGGCACCGAAGCATACCACCAGTCATCATTTCGATACAGGGATATCACACCCTCATTAAAGGAGTCGTATTTATATGCCCCCGTTCCTATAAGCTTTTTGTCGGGATCATATCCATCAATGGGCCAGTCTTCAAACACATGACCAGGAAGGATGGGAAAGGTCAGCTTTAAAAGATAGTCGGGATCGGGTTTCTTGAGAATAATGCGAATATTCAGCCTGTCGGGAACCATGACGCTGTCAATATTCCTGATATAGTCATTGTATGGGCTCCTACTCCCGGCATTCCGGATGGCTTCAATGGTAAAGGCAACATCCTTTGCGGAAAACTCCGAACCGTCATGATATTTTACCCCATCACGAAGCCTGATGTCCAAAGTCATACCGTCTTCACTGAGCTGCCAGGACTCTGCAAGAGAATTAACGCAGCTTTTCTCACCATCCGCCACAAACAGGGAATCAAATACAAAGAGTGAAAGATCACTGATATATGGATTAAAGGTATAGATTGGGTTAAGGGAATCCGGCGTTGTCATGAATAATCTGAGGCGACCGCCCTGGGCGGGGCCTGAGTCCTGAGTCAATACAGGCATCTCTTCACGCACGGCATAATAGCTGTAGTCTTCCTGATTAATTACCTGCTGGCCACATCCTGCCAAACCCAAAAGAAATACAAAGATTAAAGCAACAATGGCTGTTTTTTTCATACCATACTCCTCATCATAAGTAAAGCTGCTCCGGTTCCGGTATTTCCTCCGCTCCCCCGGTGCGAGAAAAACACATCATGTTCACATTTGGTGCAGATTTGGCAACCGTAAATATTTTCTGCCCGTATGCCGTGGGTTAAAAGGTTTCTCCTGACAATGTCTTCCAGGTTGAGGAACCATTTGTCCCCATGGCTCTTCTTCGCCAATTTCTCTGACCAGGGCCATTTTTCAAAGAATAAACCAGCCACATCCTCTCCCACCTCAAAACAGCAGACCCGGATATGGGGGCCAATGCTCACCATGATATTCTCAGGACGACTATGGTAGTGAGCTTCCATGGTCTTAACCGATTCACCGGCCATATCAAGAAGGGTACCCTTCCATCCTGAATGGGACAAGCATATGGCTTTTCTCACAGGATCATAAAAATACAGGGGCACGCAATCAGCGTAGTAGGTAACCAGCATAATGCCGGGTATATCTGTGGTTAGACCGTCCACTGGATCATAGGATCGTTCCCGGACAATACCCATGCCTCTGTGGGCGTTATAAACCCTGAGTATGCGGCTGCCATGAACCTGCTTTGATAAGACCATATCCTCAAGGGGTACCCCCAGCTCCTCCGAAAGCAATCGGAAATTCTCCATAACCCGTGAAGGATCATCCTCTTTATAAAAATTCAGGTTCAAAGACTCATAAGGAGCCTGGCTTACCCCTCCAAAACGTGTGGTATATCCCTGAAGCAGTTCCGGAATATCCTTCATGCCCGGAATTTCAATGATTCTCGGCCTTTTTAGCCGTATGCGCTGAAGCTGCGCCCGGGTTTCACCGCCTGGCATAGATCCTCCTTAACAACTAAAGTATCCCCTATAATTTTATATGGATATCGCTATAAAAGCAGCAACATCTTTTTCCACTTTTCTTTGCGCGGTACATGGCCTTGTCGGCCATCCTTACAAGCTCCGCAGGCTGGTCAGAGTCGTCCGGAGCTATGGCAATACCCATGCTGCAACTGATATTTGTAAGCGTCCTGCCGATGATCCTGACCCTTGACAGGCGGGCGAAAAGAGTTCCATAAAACATTTTCAGTTCATCCCGGTTTGCAAAGGGCTTGATTACTACAAACTCGTCCCCGCCCTTTCTGAAAACCAGGCCAGAATCGCCCAATACTTCCTTGATGGTTTCAGCAAATTCGATTATAAGCTGGTCTCCGGCATCATGGCCATATCTGTCGTTGATGGTCTTAAGATCGTCCATATCCATGAAGATGACGGCCACGCGGCCACCAGCACGATCAAAGAACTTCCGGACCGTCTCTTCAAAATCCCTGTAGCTGAGACACCCCGTAAGAGGATCCCTGTACACCTGAGCCTTGAGATACTCCCGCTCTTTTTGCATTTTGAACAGGGATACCTGCATTTGCGCATAGTTTTTTTTCTTGTCCGCATCCCTGGATTCCAGCATGGTACTTATGGCAACGTATTCTCTCAGCGATCGGATCTCATTTTCGGTGTCTCCCGTCATCTGAAAGATCTCGGCACTGAGCTTAAGGGTATCCTTGAGCAATAAACTGTACCCATATTGAGAGGCCAGCTCACGAGCCTTGTCCAGGTATTTGAGAGCACTGTCATATTGCTTCTGCTCAAAGAAAATCCTGGCAAGTTCATAACATCCCTCAGCATGGGAGTGGAAACAATGATTTCGCCTGGTCAGTTCAAATCCGAGATTGAAATATCTGAAGGATCTGCGCAACCTGTTCCTCCTGGCAAATACCAGCGCCAGAAAGAAATAAATGTCGCCCCTCTGTTCACCATCATTTTCACGCCAGGCTGCATTACGAGCCAGTATGCTGTACTCATAGCACTTGTCAAAGTCGCCCATCTCCAGATAGATATTTGCTATATTACGTAAATAGACAGCTATGGACTCTCCTGTACCCAGTGTCTTCTTGTAGGCTTCAAGCAAATAGGACAGGGCTGTTTCATATTCCTTCAGGTATGAGAAAACCGAGGCCACATTGTTGAGAATCTTGCTTTCAAGCTGCTGGAACTTATGCTTTCTTGCGGTGTCCAGGGCTTCAAGAAAACATTCCAGAGCTTTTGAGTGAACCAGCATATTGTCATAGGTAACCCCCAGAGCATTCACCGCCATGGCCTTGCGTTCGGGATCACCCATGGCTTCGGCTGTCTTGCAGCATTTTTCAAAGATCCCGATGGATTCGGAACTCTGGTTGTAGAGATTAAAAACTCTCCCCAGAGTAAAGAGGCTTTCGAACCTACCTTCCATATACTGGCATGCCTCAGAAAGGCTCAACGCCTCAGTGGCCTTTTGGCGGGAAAGGGAAGGATCGGTGTTGATCTGGCTTCTGGCTTCATCCAGAAGGTTTACGATTTTTTGGACAGTCTTTCTCATAGGCAACACCATGCCTGGCCATTATTTTGTTGCCCCCCATCAATAAACTGAAACTTTATTATCAGTCCTCCGGCTGTGCTCATTTTGTTGCAATCGTAGTCTTCAGGAATTCAGCTGCTTCCTCGATGTGCTTTATCAGCGGTTCGTCACGGGTGCCAACAATAAAAAGGCTGCAACGGTTTAAAGGTATCAGAATCTTCTGGGCAGGGCTTTCGGCTATGGCAGCAGCCATTATGGGGGTGAGTTCTCCCAGCATGGAGTTTGCCGATAGAATTCCCACAGAGCCAAGGATATAATCGACCCTGGAAGCATTCACTGCGATAGCGTTCTCTCCTGTTGCGCCCTCGTCTGCTCCTGCCTTGAGCATGGCAGCGGTAGCCAGTGCATTGGTTCCCAGGGCAAGAATCTCAACCTGTGAGCCCAGGGTTTGTCTGATCCTTTCAACCAGGGTTTTGCCCATTCCGCCTCCCTGACCGTCAACCACCGCTATCCGCATAAGAATCCCCCATCGTTTTTTTCATTATCAAGTCGCTAATGTCGCTAATATGGTATTATATCATTCTTTTTACCAACAAAAAAGCTGTCTTCCAAAACATCGATATCAAACACATCTGCAGGGGCATCACTTTTCCTAAACGGCAAAAAAACAACCTGCCGTTTAAGTTCCGGCAGGCTGCCTAATCATTAGTTATACCGAAAATCCATGACTCACAGGTCTAGAACCCTGATGCCTTCGGATGCGCATAGTTTTTAGCTGCAACCGATTTGGCCTGCTCCAGCATGGATTCTATGAAAACACCATATCCCCTTTCCGGGTCATTGATAAAGACATGGGTCACCGCTCCAATCAGACGTCCATCCTGAATGATGGGGCTTCCCGACATCCCCTGGACAATGCCGCCCGTGGCTTCCAAAAGCCTTCTGTCAGTAATCCTGATAACCATGTTCTTAGTGCTTCCCAAATCCCATTTGGCAATTTTTTGGATCTCTATCTCAAACTCTTCTACTGTGTTACCACGGACACAGGCCAGGATTGATGCTTTTCCCACACGGACAAGGCTATGGGATCCTATCGATATAGGACGGCCCTTGGGATGGATAAAGCTATCGGACAATCTGCCATAAACTCCGAAATTGCTGTTGAGTTCAATATCGCCTATGACCTGGTTCATACTGAGAAAGTCACCTTCCAGTTCACCGGGTGTGCCCTTGATCCCTTTTTTGATGCTTTTAATATTAGATTTCATCAGCTGTCCTGAACCAACTTGAAGCAGGGAACCGGTATCAATATCGCTTATACCATGACCCAGCGCACCATATACATTGCTTTCCGGATCTATGAATGTGAGAGTCCCAATTCCTGCTGAGCTGTCCCTGACCCAGATACCAATACGATATTGAGTGTCTTCAGCCGATTTGATAGGCCTGACCGAAGTGTCATATTTGCTGTTCTGCCGTATATATGTCAGAGGAATGTCTTTTCCATCGGAGTTTTCGATTACCGAAATCAAATCCCTTATGCTTTCAATACTTTTTCCTCCAGCGCTTATGATGATGTCCCCCGCCAGTAATCCGGCCTTCTCAGCAGGGGATACCTTGTTCCCATCATTCAATACAACACTGGAAACATTTATGATCATTACACCGCTTGTTTTCAGCCTTATCCCGACGGGAAAGCCGCAAACAAGAACCTTCTGGCTGGGTATGGACCGAACCTCGATGGTCTTGACCGGTATAAAACCCAGCATTTTTACTTCCATCTCTGCCTGACCTTCATCCGTGCATATGATCTTATAAGGCCTTTCAAAGGCATGTGCAGCTTCATGATCCATATATGTCAGTTTCAGCATGCTGCTGTCGGTAAAAGCCTGAAGGAACAGCGGGGATCGTATGGAGATAGTGTAATCCTCACCTGCAAGAAGTGTAATATGCCCGGGCAGAACAAAAAGGGTCACTGCATAAGCAACAACCAAAATCAGAGATAAAATAAAAAAAGATAATACTAGCCATTTTCTTTTCAGCAAAAGGATCACGCTCCATATGAAATCTCTTTTCATAAGTTAACCCTCGTGCGTGACTCTTATGCCTTCCAATCACTCCATTATTTTCCCATCCAATTGATGATTTTCATGGTATTTTTGAAACAGTCCGACTTGAGAAAGTCATCGGGATAGGAGGATGAGCACATCATGGGATGTCTTGATTCAATCAGATTTCCAGACAGGATTTCAGGCTTATAGGATATAACATTTTTTCCCCAAAGAAACCAGATGAGATCCGGTAAGCTGCCAGAGAGATAGTTCAAGAGCTTGACCGAGAAGGGATGCCAGATCCTGCGGTGAGCTCCAGGTTCGGAGGGACAGGTGCTCAGCCATATGTTCAACAGCAGCACGCCCTGGCGCTCCCAGGCCTTGAATATTCTTTCAGGAGTTTCTAGGTTAAACCTGCCATCGGCAATCTCCGGCAGTATTTGTGAGAATGTTGGGATATCAGAATAATCCTCTATACGATTATAGGTTTTATAGATCAACCGAACAATATTCTTCAGGGAGACCTGTCTGAAAGACTGATGCCATGATCTCAGCGTCCCAACCTCAAATGCCCTGCCAGTTGCGACTCCCGGCTCCGGATAGGGATCCTGACCCAGGATGACAACCTTGATCTTTCCGGGATCAACTGTTAAAAACCGCAGCATACTTTCTTTCTCAGGGGTTACGTTCTCCCCCAGACAGGATTCGATCTTTCCAAGCATTTCAATGGTTTTTTTATCAAGTAAATCCGACCATGCCGGATGTGCGTTTTCAGGAATAAAGGACAATCTAAAACCTCCTGTCCCTGGTATGCATTGCGAGAAGGCGCATCCGACAAAGCAATCTTGTACTTGCCGCTCAAGAAGGGATTGCCGCGCTCCGCTCGCAATGACATATTAAAAGTGAGAAGCGTGATGTTGGATGTGAGAACTCTTAAGCACTTCTTGCCTCTCACTTCTATTTGATATATTGCCTCAGCTCTTCAATGCGGTCTCGAAGGGCTGCGGCACGCTCGAACTCAAGCTCCCGGGCAGCCTGACGCATCTCTTTTTCCATGGATTCGATCAGGGACGTGATGGTGTCCACATTCAGGGTTTCCATACCCTTAGTCCCGGTCTTGTATTCCTTTGCCTCCTCGGCTGCATGGGTTGCCTCAATGACATCATGCACCGCCTTTTGAATGCTTCTGGGGGTTATACCGTGCTTGACGTTATACTCATGCTGGATCCTGCGTCGTCTGTTGGTTTCACTGATAGCCCGTTCCATGGAGCTGGTTATGGTATCGGCATACATGATGACACGCCCGTTTACATTTCGGGCGGCCCTGCCTATGGTCTGAATCAGGGAGGTTTCGGATCTTAAGAATCCTTCCTTGTCGGCATCCAGGATGGCTACCAGGGATACCTCCGGGATGTCCAGGCCTTCCCTTAAAAGATTGATTCCCACCAGCACATCAAACTTGCCCAGCCTCAGATCACGGATGATCTCCATTCTTTCTATGGTATCTATATCTGAATGAAGGTACTTCACCCGGACTCCCATATCCGCCATATATTGAGTCAAATCCTCGGCCATTCTCTTGGTCAGAGTGGTCACAAGAACTCTCTCTTCTCTTTGGGCACAATCGTTTACCTCATCAAGAAGATCATCTATCTGGCCTTTTACGGGTCTCACAATAATCTCGGGATCAATGAGTCCGGTCGGCCTTATAATCTGCTCGACCACTCTGGTTGACAGCTTTCTTTCGTACTCGGCCGGGGTGGCGCTGACATAGATCGCCTGGTTGATTCTCTGACTGAACTCCTCAAAGGTCAGCGGTCTGTTATCAAAAGCTGAGGGCAGTCTGAAACCATATTGCACAAGGGATTCTTTTCTGGATCGGTCACCATTATACATGGCTCCGATCTGGGGTATGGTGACATGAGACTCATCAATCACCAATAAAAAGTCACTGGGGAAGTAGTCAATCAATGTATAGGGAGCACTTCCCGGCTCGCGCCCGCTTATATGCCTTGAATAGTTCTCAATTCCCTGGCAGAAGCCTATCTCCTGCATCATCTCCAGATCGTACCGGGTACGCTGCTCAAGGCGCTGCGCCTCCAGGAGTTTTCCATCTTGTTTCAGTTCATAAAGCCTTTCTTCCAGTTCCCGCTCAATACTGCCTATGGCCTTTTGCATCTTTTCCCGCTTGGTGGCAAAGTGGGATGCTGGGAATACCGCGATATGGGATCTGCGGCCGGTTACCTCTCCTGTAAGAACATCGATCTCGGTGATACGCTCGATCTCATCACCGAAGAACTCCACTCTAAGCGCAGTATTGGTGGAGGAGGGAGGAAAGATATCCAGAATATCGCCCTGCACCCGGAAGGTTCCCCGTTTGAAATCATATTGGTTCCTGTTGTACTGGATGTCCACAAGCTTTTCGATAACCTCGTCACGATCCTTGATCATCCCTGGTCTTAGGGACAGCATCAGGTCGGTGTAATCCTCCGGATCACCCAGACCATAGATACAGGAAACACTGGCAACGATGATCACATCCCGCCGCTCAAATAAGGCGGCTGTGGCCGAGTGCCGCAATTTGTCGATCTCATCATTTATAGAGGAATCCTTCTCAATATAGGTATCGGTGGAAGGGATATAGGCTTCGGGCTGGTAATAATCATAATAGCTGACAAAGTACTCCACGGCATTATCCGGAAAAAACTCGGTGAATTCATTGCAGAGCTGAGCGGCCAGTGTCTTGTTATGGGCAATAACCAGCGTGGGCTTTTGAACCCTCTCGATGACATTGGCAATAGTATAGGTCTTACCCGAACCCGTGACGCCCAAAAGTGTCTGATGACGGCTGTTGCTCTTTATCAGCTCTGTGAGCTGCTCAATAGCCTGGGGCTGGTCGCCGGTCGGCTTATATTCTGATCTGAGTTTAAACTCCGGCATGGTCTCCCTCCGTCTGTTTATCCGGACTGTGCCCACAGCCCGAATACAGGTAAAAACACAAAAGGCCATACATGCGGGATTGCATGTACAGCCCATCTAAAGCGAATTCACAAAATCATTCCCTCAGAAGGAATACGAGTATTATGGAAACAATAACAAAGAGTATCGCAATCCATCCGGTATACTTGCTAAGCAGTGCTTCATAGGCACGAGCCTTGTTTTTACCAAAGAAGGTCTCCGCGCCTCCAGCGATGGACCCGCTCAATCCGGCAGATCTTCCCGACTGAAGCAGTACAATGGCTATTATGGCCAAACAGATAATCAAATATATAATATTAACAACCAAACTCATTACACTCGCAACCTCCATTGAGTTTATACAGCACGTACAATTGTAACACAAAGAATATTACATGACAAGTAACAATTTGTCATGATCAGCGGAAGGATCAGAGACGCTTTTCCAGTTCTGCTTTTTCCGCCTCAAATCCTGGTTTACCCAGCAGTGCAAACATATTCTTCTTATAGGCTTCCACTCCGGGTTGATCGAAGGGATTGACCCCTAAAAGATAACCGCTTATGCCGCAGGCCTTCTCGAAGAAATAAACCAGATAACCAAACCAGTAGGCGGTCATTTCGGGAACGCTCACAACCAGGTTGGGAACCCCTCCGTCCACATGGGCCAGGATGGTGCCCTTCATGGCCATCTTATTGACAAAATCCATCTCCCTGCCGACAAGATAATTGAGCTTGTCCAGATCATCCTCCGTCTTTATCATATCAAGGTTTTTTTTGCACTTCTCCACATTGAGAACTGTCTCGAAAATATTCCTCAGACCATCCTGGATATACTGACCCATGGAATGAAGGTCTGTTGAGAAGTCCACACCCGCAGGGAAAATCCCTTTATTGTCCTTGCCCTCACTCTCTCCGTACAGTTGCTTCCACCATTCGGTGAGAAAGTGGAGGGATGGTTCGTAGTTTACGAGTATCTCGGTAGTTTTCCCTTTCCTGTAAAGGGCATTACGAACCGCTGCGTAAAGGTAGCAGTCATTCTCAGAATAAGGCTTTTTGCAATCAACATACGCATCCTGAGCGCCCTTCATCATCCCGGCAATATCCACACCGGCTGCTGCAATTGGAAGAAGACCTACAGCCGTGAGAACTGAAAAACGGCCGCCCACATCATCGGGAATGACAAACTGCTCATACCCTTCTGAATCCGCCAGGGTCTTCAGTGCACCCTTTGCCTTGTCGGTGGTGGCATAGATACGACCCCTGGCTCCTTCTTTCCCATACTTCTTTTCCATATAATCCTTTATGATACGGAACGCTATGGCAGGCTCGGTGGTGGTACCCGACTTGGAAATAACATTGACCGATATCTCCCTGCCCTCTACCAATTCCAGCAGTTCGACCAGATAGGTGGAGCTTATGCTGTTTCCGGCGAAATAAATTTCAGGACCGTTACGCTTTTCCTTCGGGAGCATATTGTAGAACGAATGGGTCAGCGCCTCAATGGCAGCCCTTGCTCCCAGGTACGATCCCCCGATTCCAACCACAATCAGAACATCCGAATCCTGACGTATCTTCTCAGCGGCTTTTTGGATTCGGCTGAATTCCTCCCTGTCGTACCCATTGGGAAGTTCAACCCAGCCCAGATAGTCACTTCCCGGCCCGCTTCTTTCATGGACCATATTATGGGCCGAAAGAACCTGGGGTTCCAAATAGCTGATTTCATGCTCGCTGATAAAACCCAGTGCATTCTTGTAGTCAAAACTCAGTTTTCCCATTGTAGTTCATACCTTTCCTCGAATATAGTTTTGCATAAATTACCTGGACTATTCTATCACGTTTTTCCATTCTTGTGTATTAAAAAAGGACATAAAAAAACACGACTGCTGTCGTCAGATTAATGCATGGATAAAAAAGATACAGCGATGGAACTGCTGTCACAGATCAGACTTTAATGTCCACATTGGCACCGATATGGGGATTGACACTTTTCTCCATCACCTTGATAAGAGCCTGATTATTTGATTCCATGTTGTCCATGGCTTTTTTCAATACCGCAATACCCGCCTGCTGTTTGACAGCGTTTTGGTGAGAGATAACCGATAGTGCCGCAATATCCACAAAAATCAACTCCTTTTAGAAAGCACTTACATTATTTACTTACCCGAAAAATGATGAGCTTACACAATTATTCATAAAAAGCCCCCCATACCAGCGGCAGGGAGGCTTAAAATCCGATCAATCATTCATCCCAGGGGATGGATCCTGTATTCATAACTCACCATATCCAGATCGATTTTATATCTCTGTGCCCTCCTGTATTCAAAGAACTTGGGCGCTACCTGGGGATACATTGCATAGGTAAGGACATCCTCTTCCTGCTCCATATACTCAGCCATCTCAGCCTTGATCCTGTCCAGTTCGTGGGGAATCATATCCGCCGGCCTGCATGTAATGGGCTCTTCATCCCCAATAATCTTTTTTATGATCTCTTCAGATATGGGAGCAGGAGTTTTGCCGTATTCACCCCTGACAAGACCCTTGGTCTCCTTGGGCACCATCTTGTAGCGCTCGCCGGAAATAACATTCAGTACAGCCTGGGTTCCAACTATCTGGCTTGTGGGCGTAACAAGGGGCGGATATCCCAGATCCTTCCTAACCCTGGGTATCTCCTTGAGAACATCCATGTACAGGTCTTCCTTGCCCGCCTGTTTCAGTTGGGAGACCAGATTCGAAAGCATTCCTCCGGGTACCTGATAGATAAGCGCATTGACATCAACACCCATAACCTTGGTATTTAAAAGGCCACTGCCCAGATATTTCTCCCTGAGGCTGCGGAAATAGTCTGCTATTTCGGTCAGGAGCTCAAGGTTATACCCGGTATCATAGGGTGTATCCTTCAGGGTCGCCACCAGGGACTCTGTGGGGGGCTGAGATGTACCCATGGCCATAGGGGATACGGCGCAGTCTATCACGTCCACTCCCGCTTCAATAGCCTTAAGATAGGTCATGGATCCAACCCCGCTGGTATAGTGGGTATGAAGCTGTATGGGTACCTTCACATTCTCCTTGAGGGCTTTTACCAATTCATAGGCCTGATAGGGAACCAGAAGACCAGCCATGTCCTTTATGCAAATGGAATCCGCACCCATCTCGACAAGGATCCTTGCATCCTCCACGAATTTGTCAAGACTGTGATATGGACTGGTGGTATAGGAAAAGCACCCCTGAGCGTGTCCCCCTTCCTTCTTGCAGGCCTTGATTGCCCGCTCCACATTCCTAAGATCGTTGAGGGCATCAAATATTCTGATGATATTAATACCATTGGCAATGGATTTCTGTACAAAATAGTCCACCACATCATCGGCGTAATGCTTGTATCCTACAAGGTTCTGGCCTCTCAGGAGCATCTGCAGATCTGTCTTTTTCGCCTTTTCCCGTATCTTCCGAAGCCTTTCCCAGGGATCCTCGTTCAAAAACCTCAGACATGAATCGAAGGTGGCTCCTCCCCAGCATTCTAATGAGTGGTAGCCCACCTGATCCAGCTTTTCTACTATGGGCAGCATATCATCGGTGGTCATCCTTGTGGCGACAAGGGATTGGTGAGCATCACGCAATACAGTTTCTGTAATCTTAACACCCATTATCTATAAGTCCTCCCAACTGGCTCAATTTAAAGTCATTATAACGTCCCCACTGTTCACCTGCTGATTTCTGGAAACGTCTATACTGGCTACTACGGCATCCTTTGGTGCCAGGATTTCATTTTCCATCTTCATGGCTTCAAGGATTGCGATGACCGTACCCTTTTTCACGCTTTCTCCCGTATTCACCTTGATATCAAGTATGTTTCCGGGCATTGGAGAGGTAATCTCAATGGAGCCTGCTACTCCTGATGGCGCCGCCTGGGGCGCAGGAGCGGATTCAGCCCTTTGAGCGGGGGCGGGTGCAGTCGCAGCCGGGGCGGCAGGTGTTTCGACAGCCGTTGATGCCGGTGCCGCTGCTGTGGCTGTTCCCATCGCAGGAACAGCTGGAACCGATACCCCAACCTCCTCAACATCTACCTCATAACGATTGCCATTTACATTCACTACAAACTTTCTCATCATGGTAGCTCCTTCCATCCATCGATCAAGATATTGGCATCATTGCCGGAGCATATCCTGATCGGATCATTCTGTCTTATGCTTATAAGGATATAATCCCGAAAAAGAAGGGTGGCACATCGGGTGCCCTATTCCTTAAAGAGGTATGTTTCCATGTTTTCTGGGCGGTCTTGTTTCCCGCTTTCCTGACAGCATATCCAGCGTGCCTGCAATACGCTGACGGGTTGTGGCAGGCTCTATCACATCATCCACATAACCCCTGGCAGCTGCAATATAGGGATTGGAAAACTTGTCCCTGTACTCCTGAATCTTTTCCTTTCTGAAGGCAATAGGGTCATCGGCTTTGCCGATCTCCTTTTTGAAGATAATATTGGCGGCTCCATCGGGACCCATGACGGCTATCTCCGCCGTAGGCCATGCCAGCACCATATCGGCGCCCAGATGCTTGCTGTTCATAGCAATATAGGCACCGCCATAGGCCTTACGGGCAATGATGTTGATCTTGGGAACAGTTGCCTCGGAAAAAGCATATAGCAGCTTGGCTCCATGCCTTATGATGCCGCTATGTTCCTGTTTTACCCCCGGCAGATACCCCGGAACATCAGTAAAGGTGATCAGTGGGATATTGAAGGCATCACAGAAACGGACAAAACGCCCTCCCTTATCAGAGGCATCCACATCAAGAACGCCTGCACTGACCCGTGGCTGGTTGGCCACAATCCCAACGGTTCTGCCCCCAATCCGGGCAAAGCCAACAATGATGTTCCTGGCAAAGTTCTCATGTACCTGGAAAAAATCCCCGTTATCCACAACCCTTGAAATGATGTTCATCATGTCGTAGGGCTTATTTGGATCGTCGGGAATTATGGTGTTCAACTCTTCATTCAGCCGGTTCACATCATCCCCGGTAAGAAGGATCTCCGGATCACTCAGATTGTTATCCGGCAGGAAGCTGATCAGCTTCTTTATCTGACTGAAGCAGGTCTCTTCATCGGACGATGCGAAATGAGCCACACCGCTGACAGTGCTATGGGCGCCGGCACCGCCCAGGGCTTCAAAGGTTACATCTTCACCCGTAACAGCCTTGATAACCGATGGACCGGTTATGAACATATGACTGGTATTCTCAACCATGAATATGAAATCGGTAATGGCCGGAGAATAAACAGCGCCTCCGGCACAGGGACCCATGATGACTGAAATCTGGGGAATGACACCCGAGGCCATGGTGTTTCTTCGGAAAATCTCCCCGAAACCGCCAAGGGCATCAATCCCCTCCTCAATTCTTGCTCCGCCGGAGTCGTTGATGCTGATAAATGGGGCTCCCATCTTCATGGCCATATCCATGACCTTAGTAATCTTCTTCGCATGCATCTCACCCAGAGATCCGCCGATCACGGTAAAATCCTGGGACGAAACATAAACCAGCCTGCCGTCCAGGGTTCCATAACCGGTTACGACACCATCACCGGCAACCTTCTTCTGCTGAAGGTCAAAATCGGTACCCCGTGTTTCAACAAAGGCGTCCATCTCCACAAAGCTTCCCTCATCCAAAAGAAGCTCTAGCCGTTCCCTGGCTGTACGCTTTCCGGCCTGATGCTGCTTTGCGATTCTTTCCTCCCCGCCTCCCTGAAGAATGCGCTCTCTTCTCTGGCGAAGGTCATTAATCTTATCGTAAGTCGTCATTCTTTCACCTCAAAACTGTGAATCAGTCGGGATTCCATCAGATCGTTAATTAATTAACCCTTTAATTATAACTAGGTCATAACAATTATATAGTAGTATAACCGCTTTTGCAACAATTATTGGAAATTGATTTTGCCCGTTTTTACTGGTTGGAAGAATAAAAATTGCCAGCAATTGAAGCGGGACGGCTGTTTGAAAAACCGTCCCGTTAAAATCATTAATAATCTGATTGCAGCTTATGTCTCCTGTGGATAATCCCTAACTGCTCTTCTCGCTCAGTCTCAGTGTATCGGCCACCATGGCTATGAATTCCGAATTGGTCGGCTTTCCCTTGCGGGTATTGATGGTATAGCCAAACAGGTCATTGATGGTATCCACCCGTCCTCTGTTCCAGGCAACTTCTATAGCATGCCTTATTGCCCGTTCAACCCTGCTGGGAGTTGTTTTATGAGCCTTGGCAAGCTCAGGATACAGCCTCTTGGTAACAGCACTTATAATCTCCCGATCCTTGAAAGCCATCATGATGGCATCGCGCATGTACTGATAGCCCTTGATATGGGCAGGTACACCAACATCCCGCATAATCTGGGTGATCTTCGACTGGACGCTGTCACCGCTTGAAGCGGCTATCTTGACAGCTGGTGCGGGAGTTACGGTACTGCCCTCCATACGCAGGACAGTGGGGCTGTGGGTCCTCACCAGCTCCCTGATTCTCTCAACAAGAACTCCCAGATCAAAGGGTTTTACAATGTAGTAGATAGCACCCAATGAAAGGGCTTGCTGAGTGATCGTGTCCTGTCCCACAGCAGATAGAACGATGAACAAAGGCTTTTCTGATGGACTGACATCCTTGTAGCGGGTAAGCACACCCAGTCCGTCAAGCCTTGGCATGATGATATCCAACACGACAATATCGGGTTTGGTTTTTTCGATCATGTCAATGGCATCCTCACCATTTTCCACTCTTGCAGTCACTTCGATGTCGGGCTGACTCTCCAAAAATTCACAGATTATCATGCCAAATGCGACATTATCATCCGCTACCAGAACACGAATCTTATTATTCACACTGAACCTACCTCCTTAGTATATCTACTGCTAATTATATTGTTGAATTCCACAATTTACAAGTAAACTTTTTATATTACCTGAATTGTTTTGTCCGGATGCAGTATTTTTCCACATCGAACCATACCTAATCAGGGAAATATGACGAAAGATGTCTCAGCCGCTGATGCCAAAAAGCTGATTCTACAAAAAAATCAGCCCGCATTCATCACGCAGGCTGACAGTTCAGTGTAGGTCTGATTTTCACCTTTAGAGCACGTTCACCGTTATATTCGAGGCACCGCTGTTTACATTAAGGTAAACAACTCTATCCGCTGAATCGAAATTTGAGGATTCATAGTATCTGCGATTGTTTTCAATGGTTATCCCATTCCCGGAAATATCATTCACTGCAGCATTGGATTCTATGCGGATTCCGGTTCCCTCCGGTATGGAAATGCTCATGCTTACAGCACCACCGTTACATTTAACAGTGGTTTCGTCCTGCAGGTTTCCTGCCACAATCCTCAGATCACAGGCACCTGTATTAATTTCACAATTTTCCAGCGGAAAACCTGAAAAGTCAATAATCCCATCAATAGCGCCGGTATTGAGCTCAAGATCCCACCTTACATCTTTGCTCAGATTTGCGTAAAAGTTTCTGCCAGAGCCAAGATCCAGGGGTTCCCATCTCTGATAGAACCGTATGGTACTGTCCCTGCCTCCCTTATAATTATGTTTAAGACCTTTGATGTTGGAACTAACCTGTGCCAGTGCTGAGTCAGTGGATCCTATCCGGATGCTTGTGGCTCCTGTATTGACCTCCATTCTGGCATGATCCATGCCATCTTTAAATTCAAAGACAAGGTCATTACCATCTTCCATAAGGCTCTGTCCGGCACTACCCAGGTATATCCCATAGCCGCCTACGAGGGCGATAGCCAAAAACCAAACAACTGCCTTCATCACATGAGCCTCCTTCTTTAAAAGGAGAGTGATGCCAGCGGCCACGATAAAGACCGGCCATAATGTTCTGATGGCACCCATGATGTCAAACGGAACCATACCGCTTGATGTCATTATCCATAATATACCAATAATTATAAGCAATAATCCCCATACAATGTGCGATCTTCTCATATCGTCCACCCCTTCCGGCCTAAGCCCTTCTGCCGTCAAACAGCATATAAAGGCCGCTTATGACCAACAACCCCGCAAAAACATAGCGCCTAGCGCCAGTCAAGCCAGGCGAAGAACATGCGGGCCAGAAGAAAAACCCCCGCTGCGATCAGCAGAGTTCCAAATATCACCCTGGATCTCCCATTCCCGGGCTCACCATATTCTCTGTCATCGGCAAAAGTACTCTCTTCATGGTAGCTATGTCCGTAATCATGGTTATCATAGTGGGAGCCACGATTCGCCTGGACATCATAGGGCACAATGATGACACACAAGAAGTACACAATCAAGCCGGGTAATACACCGCTGGCCAGGATGGCTACGAAGGCCAGAAGCCTCACAATGGATTTATCCATGCCGATATAGTCGGCCAGACCCGAACACACGCCTCCAATAATCTTGTCGTTTATTTTTCTATAAAACCTTCTTCCCATACAGACACCTCTATTCCCGAAAATGAGGAACTCAGTTCCTATCTTTTCATCTAATTCTACGTGTGAGGTTTTCATTTGTCTGATATGGGTAAGAAAGGAAACGGCGGACTAAGTATGAGATTAAGTGATTCCGTAAAAGGCAGGGTCGCCCTATGAACGGCTCAGTAGCCCAAATCCAGTATCCTGGCTGAGATCTCAGCAAATACCGGAGCGGCACTAATACCTCCACTGGTGCCGTCCTCAATAAATACACTCATGGCATACCGCGGGCTGACCACGGGGAAATATCCCACAAACCAGGCATGCAGTACATCCCTGTCATTCCGGATCCATCCGGTTTCAGCGCTTCCTGTTTTTCCGGCACTTCCGCCAAAGCCCTGGATATTTGCCAGACGGCCAGTGCCATCCTCCACAGTCATCATCATCATCTTTTGGAGGGTCTCGGCGGTCTCCTTTTTTAGCACCCGCTCCCATGCCGGAGATTTTATATTTCTAATTTTTTCACCCCGGTCGTTGACAATGCAGTCTATAACCGAGACCCTGTTGAGAATACCGCCATTGGCGATAACTGACACCAGGTTGGCTGCCTGAACAGGGGAAATGAGAAGATCCCCCTGACCAATTGACAGGTTGGCGATCTCGGCGGGTGAGGTATAGCCCATGGTGTTGGGCAAAAGCCCATAGGGCTCGTCAATACCCTGATGGTACAAGCCTGTTCTTTTCCCCAAACCAAGTCTTTCTGCCATGGCAATGATGTCGTTTTTGCCCACCTGCTGTCCCAGACCGATAAAGTAGGAGTTGCAGGACTGAGCAAAGCCCTGAGCCATATCCAGCGCCCCATGACCGCCCCTGTCGTAGTTCCAGCATTTCATCATCAGATCTCCCATCATGACATAGCCCGGACAATCATGGGTAACCTCGGGAGAAATCCCTTTTTCCAGAGCCGCTGCGGCCGTGACAATCTTGAAGATAGAGCCAGGGGTATACTCACCCAATGCCCGGTTGAACAAGGGCTGGGTTTCATCTTTAAGAGCATGGTTAACGTTTGAAGGGTTAAAAGCAGGACGTGAAGCCATTGCCAAAAGATCCCCGTTAAGAATGTCCACAATGACAACCGCTCCCCGGTCTACCATCATGTCCATGGTTTCCTCAACAATTTGCTGCATATGGTAATCCAGCGTTGTTTTTATATTGAGCTTATGCACTCCCGTGGTGTCCCAGATGCGGTACCCGAATTGCTCCATGGCTGAATTCCCCGCATCGGCCAGCACCCCTGCATAAACGCCTCCGCCCTTCTCCAGTGTATTCTGATAAACCTTCTCTATACCCGAAAGTCCTTCCTCTCCCCTTTCATCAACATATCCTATAACATGGTCAGCCAGCATCTCATCAGAGTTGCGTACCGGAACTTCCACTATGCTCAATCCGGTTATCCCGGCATTCATAATAGAGTCCGCCTGTTCATCCGATACCTTGATGGCATAGGGCAGGTAATTCCTTGCGACGACGCCCTCCAACTCATCCATGGGCTTGCCCAGAAGATCGGATGCCCGGCTCAGCCCCGATGCATCCTTCAGAAGGTCCGCAGGCTGGATCAGGGCAAGGGACTGTTTATGACGGTTTGTGAACTTTATTCCGTTCCTGTCCAAAATGTCCCCCCGCTCGGTATGGATTCTTGTATACCTCCAGCGCTGAACCGCCGCAGCTTCGGAATACTCATCACCCATTACCGCCTGAATTGAGAACATCCTGAAAGCAAGAAACAGCAACAGGATCAAAAAAAGATATTTGACAAAAGAAATGCGTGATTTCATGATCATACTCTCCCTTTGGGAGTATTCCCGAAACCACGCATCTTCATAAGCGATGTTGAAGTAGTAACAAGATCTTTATTTGAGCACTTCCCAGTAGTCTGCAGCCCTTTCAATGTCTTCCACGACTTGCCTCTTAAGGGCGTCTACGCTCTCAAAGCGCTTCTCTCCCCTCAGTTTTTTGAAGAAGCAAACCTCTATTTCCCTGCCGTACAAGTCGTCATGATAATCCAAAATATGAGTCTCTATGCTGAACCTGCCTTCCCTGCCCCTCACAGTCGGAGCATACCCCACATTGGTTATGCTGTTCAACCACCTGTTATGGGTGAAGGTCTTGGTGATATAAACTCCATTGGCCGGTACCGCCATCTCCGGATCAGCGACGATGTTGGCTGTAGGAAAACCCAGGGTTCGCCCCATTCTGCGGCCGTCAACAACCATGCCTTTCAGTGAGAAATGCCGCCCCAGCAGCTGAAACACCCTTTCCATCTTTCCCTTTTTAATGTACTGTCGGATGAGTGTACTGCTCACAATCTCCGAGTTCACCCTGACCGGCGGAACCACAATAACCCTGAAGCCGTACTTATCTCCCAGCCTCTTTAAGAATTCAGGGTCGCCCTTCCCCATATAACCGAAACGATAGTTGAAGCCCACAACGGCCAGCTTCATGTTAAGCCCGTCCACCAGGATGTTTTTAATAAAATCCTCTGGTGAAAGATGGGAGAATTCCTCGTCAAAATCCTGGTAATAAAGCCAGTCGATATCCTGAGCCTCGAGCACCCTTGTTTTCTGATCATTGGATGTGATGAGGGGATTGACCAGGTTCTTTCTGAGTATGTTTTCAGGATGCTTCCTGAAGGTATAGACCACAGATTCAAGCCCATTTAGGCGGCATTCGCTGATGAGTGTTCCTATCAGCGCCATATGACCTATATGAAGGCCGTCAAAATTCCCCAATCCAACGCCGGTGTATATGTTCCTGTCCAGTTTTTCTTTCTGTGTTATGACCTGCAATTTACCGTCCCCCCAGCCATTTTTGGCTTTTGATCATCTGTTTCCCGCCTTGGCGAATAATCTTTCCTATGGAGATAAAGCTTCCGTTCTCATGATATATCCTGACAAGGCTCCCCCACTCATCCAAAGAGCCTGGACAAGGAACGGCCATGCCGTTTCCCAGTCTTCGGGCCTGATCGTCAGTCACCGTTAAGCATGGAAATTCAGTCAGTGCCATCTCCATTCCAAGGACAACCTCCGTCAAGGAACCGTCATCGGCACGCTTCTGTACTTCCTCAAGGGTGATGGAGTCTTCCAGGTGGAACGAACCGGTTCTGGTTCTGACCAGCGATTCCATATGCCCGCCGCAGCCCAGTCTGGCTCCTATATCGGCACAGAGGGTTCTGACATAGGTACCCTTGGAACATGAAACGTCAAAGATGACCCTGACCTCCTCACCCTCCCTTAAAATCTTAAGGTTTTCAATGGCTTTTATGGTTACCGGGCGGGGTTTTCTTTCGACCTCAATGCCCTGGCGCGCCATTTCATAAAGTCTCTTTCCATCTATCCGGACAGCCGAGTACATAGGCGGTACCTGCATGATATCCCCCACAAAGGAGAGAATGGCTTCCCGTATCTCTCCATCGCTGCTTGCAACCTCCCTGCAGGCAAGTATTTCCCCCGAGGCATCCTGGGTATCGGTTTCAACACCCAGCCTCAGCACCACATGGTAGGACTTGTCCTTCTCCACCAGAAATTCTATGACCTTGGTTGCTCTTCCGATGCAAACAGGAAGCACCCCAGTCGCATCAGGATCAAGGGTGCCGGCATGTCCAATTTTCTTTATCTTCAAAATTCCCCTCAGCCTGCGAATGACTCCGAATGAGGTCATGCCGGAGGGCTTGTTTATATTAAGTATACCATCCATTCATCCTTCATCCTTCAAACTGACCTTAATGACATCTGCCAGGGATCTGACGATATCCTCCAGATCACCCTCTGCACTGAACCCGGCGGCTCGTTTATGGCCACCTCCGCCAAAACTTTCAGCAACCTTTGAAACATCCACATGCTCGTTGGATCTTAAGCTTCCCTTGAAGCTTCCCGGCTTCTCCTCCTTAAGAAACAGGGAAACCTCCACACCCTCCAGATTTCTTCCAATATTCACAAGTCCTTCAGTATCCTCCAGTTTGGCGTTGAAGGAGGCGAGATCCACCCAGCGCAGATATGATACAGCCAATTTCCCATCGAAAAAGAGTTTCAGAGAATTCATGGTCTGTTTCATCAAGAAGAGTTTGGCATAGGATATCCTGTCGAACACCTTCATATTGGCATAGGTAAAATCAATGCCAGTTCTCATCAGCGCGCCGGCAATCTCCATGGTTTCGGGCGTGGTATTGGAGAACCGGAAGCCACCAGTATCGGTAATGATGGCGGTATACAGGCACAGGGCAATATCCTTGGTAACGGGAAGTCCCATATACTCGGTCAGAAGCCTGAAAATGATCTCTCCGGTAGCCGATGCCTTTGTGTTCACGTAGGATATGTCGGCCTCAACCTTGTTGGTGGCATGATGATCCAGGCTAAGACGAATCTCTGCGTTCTGGTATATATCCAGCCTCTCACCCAGCCTGTTGATATCTCCGTTGTCAATATTCACAGCCACATGGTAGCGGTCTTTGGGGGTGCTCTTGATCAAATCCAGACCAGGCAGGAAATCCAGCGTGGCAGGAACCTCCTCCTCTATGAGCACATCGACCTGGCAATGATGGCTGTTCAGTGCCAGAGCCAGAGCCAGGGAGGCCCCCAGCGCATCCCCATCCACATTCAAATGGGGCATGATAGCAATATTACTGGCCTTGCTGAGAAGTTCCGCAATGGCCTCCAGTTTCTGATCAGACATATTCTTTCTTTCCTTCACTACAGATTAATCGCTGTCGGATGCCTTCCCCGAGCCGCCCATGGTTTCCTCAATGAGCTTGCTAATATGCATCCCATGCTCAATGGATTCATCCAGCTTGAATTGGAACTCGGGTGTATAGCGTAAACTGATCCTCTGACCTATTTCCCGGCGGATAAATCCCGCAGCGCTGGTCAGAGCCGTAATGGCATCCTTCTTTTTCTCTTCATCCCCGTATATGCTCACATAGACCTTGGCATATCTCAGATCCTTGGTTACCCTTACAGCAGTAATCGATACAAAATCCGGCAGTCGTGGGTCTTTAATGCTCTCTCTGATGATATTACTCAGTTCTTTTTTGATCTCCTCTGAAATCCTGTCGGTTCTATCCATAACTCTCATCCCTCTTCTTTATCATCATGGGGCTCCGCATCGTATTTTTGTCCAACACAGATCATTTACCCAATACTATAATATACCCATTGCCAAACCATTAACTGCACCGGCTTATTTTTCGCCAGGCCGTTTACTGACTGACACACTGAAATCCCCGAATCGTAAATTCACCGCTCCGGATCCCCGGAGCGGCGAACTATACCCACACCGCTATCCTATTAGGACTCAGCGCTGTATCTCTTCCATATGATAGGCTTCTACAATGTCGCCTTCCTTTATGTCATTAAATCTTTCTATCATCAGACCGCATTCATAACCGGCGCTGACCTCACGCACGTCATCCTTGAAGCGTTTCAATGACGCAAGCTTTCCTTCGTAAACCACAATGCCGTCACGAACCAGCCTGATGTCGGAGTTTCTGTTCACCTTGCCATCCAGAACATAAGCGCCACCAATGGTGCCGAGGCTTGAAACCTTGAACAGCTGGCGTATCTCAACATGACCATCCACAACCTCTTTATAGGTGGGCTTGAGCATACCCTTCATGGCTTTCTCAATATCTTCAATGGCATCATAGATAACTCTGTACAGTCTTATATCAACGTCTGCCGCCTGGGCAGCTTCCATAACATTGACTCCCGGACGGACATTGAAGCCTATGATAATGGCATTGGAAACATCCGCCAAAGCCACGTCGGACTCGGCAATAGCACCAACTGCACCATGTATAACCTTAACCTTGACCTCTTCATTACTGAGCTTCTCCATGGACTGCCTGATGGCCTCTACAGAACCCTGAACGTCAGCCTTGACGATCAGGTTGAGATCCTTCACCTGGCCTTCCTGAATCTGACTAAACAGATCCTCCAGGGAAACTCTGCTGCGTGATACGATGCTCTTCTCCCTGGCCTGATCCTTTCGTTTTTCAGCAAGCTGCTTGGCCGTCTTTTCATCGGTCACCACATAGAACTCTTCTCCTGCCTCCGGCACCTCTGACAAACCGAAAACCTCCACCGGAACCGATGGCCCGGCTTCCTTAATCTTTTTGCCCTTATCATTGATCATGGATCGTATATGCCCGTAGGCCGAACCTGAAAGGACGAAATCTCCGGTATTCAGGGTTCCTCTTTGTACCAGCAGGGTTGCTACAGGACCTCTGTTCTTATCAAGCATGGCCTCAATGACCGTACCTTTGGCCTGCTTGTTGGGATTTGCCTTCAATTCCAGAATATCTGCGGTAAGGAGCACCATCTCAAGAAGCTGGTCGATATTCTCACGCTTCTTGGCCGATACGGGAACAGCAATGACATCTCCGCCCCATTCCTCAATCAACAAGCCGTGCTCGCTGAGCTCCTGCTTCACCCTGTCCGGATTGGCATTGGGTCTGTCGATCTTGTTTATAGCCACAATAATTGATACACCTGCAGCCTTAGCATGGTTGATGGCCTCTACGGTCTGGGGCATAACACCATCATCCGCAGCTACCACCAAAATGGCGATGTCGGTAACCTGAGCTCCTCTGGCACGCATGGCTGTAAACGCCTCATGACCAGGGGTATCCAGGAAGGTGATGTCCCGTCCGTTCAGGTTAACAGTGTAGGCTCCTATGCGCTGAGTGATCCCGCCTGCCTCGTGTTCTACTATATTCGCACTTCTTATGGCATCCAGCAGCGAGGTTTTACCATGGTCAACATGACCCATGACAACAACAACCGGAGCACGAGGCTTCAGATCTTCCTCAGCGTCCTCGCTGTCATCAAAGAGGATATCCTCTTCGCTCACCACCACTGCTTTATGTGCCTTAACACCATATTCATCTGCCAGAATGGCCGCCGTATCAAAATCCAATTCCTCGTTCTGTGTCACGGCAATACCCATCAGGAACAATTTCTTAATCACATCGGCCGAGGTTTTCTTCAGCGCTTCGGCCAAATCCTTGACGGTAATGACATCAGGAATGGTAATATCGGTAAGAACAGCTTTTGGCGGAATATACTTCTCTTTCCTGGCCTTCCCCTTCTTCAAGCGCCTCTCTGCACGCTTAACATTCTTTGCCTCGTGAGCGTCATCGTAGAATGTATCTATCACAAATTCATCCGACATCATATCGGATACGCTTGCTTTATGCCCCACGATATCAATCTTTTTCTTCAATCGGCTCTTCTGGGAGAATGCTGCTGCGGGTTTAACAGTTTCTCTCTTCTGTTCCTTCTTTTCTTCTTTCCTCTTTTCGACAACCTGCATCTCCCGGCGTTCACTGCGGGTTAACACCTTTTCCTCGGCCTGCCCTGCAGGTATTGAAACCTTGGGAATAACCAACTGGTCGCCCCTTCTGTCGGTACGACGATCCCCAAAGGGTCTTCCTGCTGGTCTTCCCTCTCCGGATGGCCTTCTTTCGCCACGGCGCGGGTAATCTCCCCTGGTTCTTTTCAGTGAGTCTCCGCCACGCCTTTCGGATGCAGCAGCTGCTCCAGCAGTTGGAGTGCGTTGTTCGGTCCTGCCGACGCTGCCCTCAGCAGCTGTCCTTGCATCGGATTTATCATCCCTTGCCGAACTCTTCCTGCGTTCATCCCGGGCAACTTTGGCACTTGCAGGTTTCTCGGCGGTTTTTTGAGCAGGATCCTCTTTCTCGTCTTTCGACTTTGCGGCCATAGTTTCAGCCTTTTGAGCCTGTTCTTCCTCAGTCTTTTCACTGGTCTTTGCTACTGTCTGAGTCTTCTTTTCTTCTGCCTTTTTAGTCTCGGCTGATGTTGCTTCCTTTTGCATACTTTCCTGTTCTTTCATCTCGCTGGATTTGTCACTGTCTTCAGCTTTTTCAAAATCAGATATATGTGCTACTTTTTTTATGCTCAATATATCGTCAACCGGCTTCTTAATCCTGTCCGAAACAACGATGGAATCCAGGATATCCACAGGTTCCTGTTTCTTCTCTTCAGGCTGAGCCTTGGGCTCCTCCTTCTTCGGGCGTTTTTTTATAGCGGCTATGACACTGTCATGGCTGCTTCTGGTATATCCGGCCATCAATCCGTCATCGGAATCAGATGTGCGGACATAGCTGCGCCTCTCCTTCTTCTTTTCCTTATGTTCAGCCAGAGTATAATCATCATGAACCACGACTTCGGTTTTCCTGATAATACGGGGAACGCCCCTCTTTGCAACACTCTCAGAACGGTCAGTTTTCCTGGAATCCTTCTTTGATTCCGAGGCATCTTTTTTTGGGGTACGATTTACTATCCCTATATGCTTATAGAGCCGTTCCAGTTCATCATCATTAAGAGTCGACATATGACTCCTGGGATGAATATTAATTTCCTCCAGCTTTTCCATGAGCCTCTTGCTCGTAACATTAAGCTCCTTCGCAAGCTCATGAATTTTCAGTTTGTTCAAAAAAGCCACCCCCGTGTGTTCTGCCAATGGCCTTAGCCATCAACTCTATTGTCGTGGTTTGCTGCTCCAATCATTTCCTCAATCCTGGATGAGAAGCGTTTATCAGTAATGGTTATTACCGAGTACACCTCTTTGCCCAGAATCTGACCCAGGCGCTGCTTGGCACCGAAGCTGATGAGCTTTATGCCTCTTACGCCACAGTAATTCCTAAACTTTCTGGCCGTGTTGGGCGAGGCATCCTCTGCCAGAATCACGCAAGCCGCTCTGCCGCGTTTTATGGCGTACTCAACGGCATAATCGCCGGCAGCAACACCACCGGCCTTTTTGGCAAGTCCGATAAAGGAATATATCTTACTCTCCGCCATAGGCCTCCAACTGCTGTGCAATATCTTCATAAACCTCTTCGGGTATTTCGCATCCAAATTCGCGGCTCAGGCTTCTAGTTTTCACGGCTTGCTCATAGCAGGTCTTGTCCTTGCAGATGTATGCGCCCCTGCCATTCTTCTTGCCGGTGGGATCCACGAAGATCTCACCTTCGTTGTTCCTAACAATTCTTAGCAGTTCCCGCTTCTCCTTCATTTCCCTGCATCCGACGCATCGGCGCATGGGGACCTTCTTTTTTCTTTTCAACTCACCCACCTCATACCAATACGCTGAAAAGGTTTACTGATTCTCTTCATCATCAGCAGATTCTTCAGCCTCGTCTTCGGAGGATTCCTCGTTTTCCGGATCCTCTTCAGGAATATGCTCTGCCGGTTCGTCAGAATCGGGGTCATCGTCTTCGGATACCTGGTCTTCATCTTCAGGATCCACGGCTTCTATTTTATCATCGTCTGCCTCATCCTGGGTTTCCTCCCCAGTCTCCTCATCAGCAGGCTCTTCCAGTGCACTGACCTCGTCCAAATCTTCAGAGTCAGCGTAGAACTCCATGTCTTCCTCCGAATCGTATGCTTCCTCAAGGGCTTCATAGGATTCGGTGTCCTCATCATCGTCAGAAGCTGCATCCGGGTGAAAGAGTTCGTATTCTATCTGGCTTCTCAACTGGGATTCACTCTTAATATCTATCTTCCATCCGGTTAGCTTTGCCGCAAGTCTTGCATTCTGGCCTTCCTTTCCGATGGCCAATGACAGTTGGAAATCGGGTACAATCACCCTGGCAACCTTGGCCTCTTCATCCAGATCAACCTGAACTACCTTAGCCGGGCTCAGGCTGCTGGCGATATACTCTTCAGGATTGTTGCTCCATTTGATGACATCAATCATCTCACCCTTGAGCTCGTCCACAATGGCGCGAATTCTGCTGCCTTTCTGGCCAACACAAGCCCCCACGGGATCAACATCCTCATTCCTGGAGTGAATGGCGATCTTGGTTCTGGAGCCGGCCTCTCTGGCAATATTCTTGATTTCAACCGTACCATCGGCAATTTCAGGAACCTCAAGTTCCAAAAGTCTTTTCACCAGACCGGGATGTGTTCTTGAAACATAGATCTGGGGATTCTTGTTGGTCTTCTTAACATTGATCACATAAACCTTTATACGGTCGTGAACATTGTACTTTTCTCCGGGTGTCTGCTCCCCAGGAGGCAGTATGGCCTCGGCACGGCCCAGATCTATTATGATGTTTCTCCGATCGAATCTTCCGATAATCCCGTTTACAATATCTTCTTCCTTACTGGAAAACTCATCAAAAATAATGCCGCGCTCAGCTTCACGAATCCTCTGCATGACAACCTGCTTGGCCGTCTGAGCTGCAATCCTTCCGAATTTTCTTGGTGTTACCTCAATCTCAACTATATCTCCAATTTCAAAGTCTGCGCCGAATCGTTTAGCCTGATCAATGGACATCTCGTTTGCGGGATCGGTCACCTCACCCACAATGGTTTTGTGTGTAAAAACCCTTACATCTCCGGTTGTCCTGTCAATCACAACCTCCACATTCTGAGCTGAACCAAAATTCCTCTTATAAGCAGAAATCAACGCCTGCTCTATGGCATCCACCAAAATATCTTTATTGATGCCTCTCTCTTTCTCTAATTGTTCGAGGGCGTGAAGCAACTCAGCGCTCATCTCCTATATACCTCCAATATCAAATTTAACTATCGTCTTTGCTTTTGCGATCTGATCAAGCGAGAAAGTCTTTAATTCGTCAGAATCAAGCCTGATCGATACGTCCTTCCCGTCGAAGGACTCGAGATGACCCTCATATCTTCTCACACCATCAATAGCCTTGAATAACCGGATTTCAACCAGCTTTCCCAAGGATCTTTCATAATCCCTGGGTCTTTTAAGCCGGCGCTCCAGACCTGGCGATGATACTTCTAAGTAGAACGGATGGGATATGGGATCTCTCTCATCAAGTATTTTATTCAGGGGCTGACTAACCCGTTCGCAATCCTCATGGCTGACGCCCTCGTCTTTGTCAATAATAACGCGCAAGAACCAGTCGCTGCCTTCCTTGAGAAATTCAACATCAACCAGTTCGCACCCGGCCTCCTCAACAATGGGAAGTGCCATCGACCATACCATATCGGAAATGCTTTGTTTAGCCATTCAACCCTCCATACACAAACGCAAAGAGTGGGAACTACCCACTCTTTGTGCAAAAAACTCTTGGAACAACCTCATTGTAGCACAAAACAACAGCTGTGGCAACACCTTTTTATCGGGCAATACCACGCTTTCATGCAGTAAAGACATGTATGTAAGAATGACAAGCCAATCCGACTTTATTATATGCGGACACATCCCATGATATTCATTTTATTCACATCCCACATCAAGACTGTCATCGCGAACGAAGCGAAGCGGAGTGCGGCGATCTTCCAGATTGCTTCGTCGGCAAAGCCTCCTCGCAACGACATCTGGAAGTGGGAGTCGGCAGCTGCCTGCCTGGCCCCGTGATATCTCATTTCTCACTTTTCACATCCCTCCTCTAACCTCCCGCCTCTGGTATGTCAGTTGTATGGGTAAGTTCAGCTGTGGTAAAATAAGGCATGAAAAGGTGTTAACATACGCCCGAAGCTTAAGGAGGAACTTCATGTCGGTTCTGGGCATTGTCGCTGAATACAACCCCCTCCACTCCGGACATGAATGGCATATACGAAAATCATTTGAACTGACGGGCGCAACCGCTGCGGTCTGCGTACTTAGCAGCCAGTTTGTGCAACGGGGAGAGCCTGGTATCATCAACAAGCAGGCTCGTACCCGTATGGCTCTGAACAGCGGAATAGATCTTGTGCTTGAGCTGCCCGGTGCTTTCTCCTGCGCCTCGGCCGAGTATTTTGCCTCAGCCGCTATCCGGCTGCTTGACAGCCTTGGGGTGGTGGATTACATCAGCTTTGGCAGCGAAGCGGGATACCTTGACTCCCTTCAGAAGGCGGCCAATCTCCTTGTTGACGAAAACCATGCCTTCAAGGAGGCCTTGAAAAATAATCTGGACAAAGGGTTTTCCTTTCCTGCGGCACGGCAGGCCGCACTCAGGGCTTGCCTGGATGATGAAACCTATAAGGCGGTTTCCACCCCCAACAACATTCTGGGCATTGAATACCTGAAGGCTATAAAGAGGTTCAACACCAGAATCAAACCGGTAACCATCCTCAGAACCGGCCAGGGATACAGCGAGAAAGAGCTTAAGTCAAATTATTCCAGTGCTACAGCCATCCGAAGCCATATCAGACTATACAGCTCCGCCACAGACAAGTATTATGACTTCAGTTCCGCCGATGACAACCCGTCAGAAATCGGTCCTGATGCATTCAACTCTCCATTCCATGATTTGCTGGGCAATATGCCCGTAAACAGCCTGAAGATATTGGACGGAGAGGTTCGGACAGGGCGCGGCCCTGTTTTCCTCCAGGATTTTGAAAGCATCATTATATACAAGCTGAGAACAGCCACAGATCAGGAACTGATGGCACTCCCCTACATGGAGAAAGGCCTGCATAATCGCCTGCGTCAGGCTTCCCTCAGCTACACAAGCCTTGATGAAATCCTGGAATACTGCACAACAAGCCGATACCCCAGATCAAGAATCAGCCGGATTCTCTGTACATTGCTCCTGGGAATGACCGCCTCCTTTCTCGACGAATTGAAAGACAACGGCTATGCCCAATATATCCGGATCCTGGGGTTTAACGAAAAGGGCAGGAAGCTTCTGGCTTCCGCAAGGAAAAAGGCCACCCTTCCCATCATTAACAAGCCTGCCAGCTATAAAAAGCTAGAAAACCCGCTTGCCAGGAGATTATTTGAACATGAAATAAGGATGACCGATATCTACTGTTTGGGGTATAAACGCCCGGAGCTAAAAAGGGGTGGCTTGGAACTCACCACCCCACCTGTGATGTTATAATAAAACAGGAAGACATAAAGAAACCATCCCGATGTCGCCGGGATGGTCTTTTTTATTCACTGTGCGAAAAGTTATCTTAATCTGGCATCGAACTGATACTCCAAGCTTTTGAGGATTTTTTCCATGGCCGTGTTGACTTCCTCATCCTTGAGTGTTCTGTCAGCCGACCTGAAGGACAGGGCAAAGGCTGTGCTCTTCATGCCCTCGGGTACCTGACTTCCCTTGTAGACATCAAACAACGACACATCCTCCAGAATTTCTCCGGCCGCTTTGACAATAGCCTTCATTAGATCGGCCACATAAACCTCATCCCTGACCACAACAGCAATATCACGGGGTACTGCCGGGAACCTGGGAAGAGCCTTGAACTTTCTTGAAAGCGAAGAGGCATCGATCAGAACAGCCACTTCAAACAAGGCTGCACAGGTTCTTTCGGGACATTCGGTTTTCTCTGCCACTTCCGGATGAATCTCGCCAAGGATGCCCGCCTTCAGCTGCGTTCCATCTGACTTCATGACCATCAGGCTTGCTGTACGGCCGGGATGGAAAGAGGGTTCTTCCCGCTCAGGTTTAAACTCATAGCCGGCGATGCCCATAGCGGTCATCAATTCTTCCACAACGCCCTTCAACTCAAAGAAATCACAGCCCTCTCCATACATACCAAGGGTCAGCACCGATTTCTCCTCCGGCAGTTCCTCACCATCAACCGGATGATAGACTGAAGACAGTTCGAACAACCTTGCTGTTTCTATCTTCCTGCTGTAGTTTATGGACAGAATCCGCAGCATATCCGGAATGGTTGTGGTACGCATGATGCTGTAATCTTCTCCCAGAGGATTGGAAATAACCACTGTATCCCTCAGCGGATGATCAGCCGGCAGGTTGATCTTGTCAAACACTCCAGGGCTGGTGAAGGAGAATGTGAAGGCCTCATTCATACCACATGCACACATGGTATTCCGGATCACATCCTCCATGCGCTGCTTGTAGCTCTTCCTCCCCCGCATGGATTCCTTCCCTGAAAGAAGGCTGGGTTTTATGTTGTTATAGTCATAGAAACGTGCCACCTCTTCTGAGAGATCGGCAACGGATTCAATATCGGAACGGAAGGACGGAATTTTCATTATCATGGTATTTGGATCAACTTCAAATTCCAGAGCCCTGAAAATGTCCATCATCTTTTCGGCAGTAATTTCGGTTCCCAGCAAGGCATTGATACGATCAGGATCCAACTTGATGGTGTCCTGACTTTTCCGGGTCATATTGCAGTCCACTATACCCCGAACCACTTTACCTGCCCCCAGAAGCTCAATCAGCTCAGCACAGCGGTCGAGTGCCTTTATGGTGTTCTCAGGATCAAGTCCCTTTTCAAACCTGCCGGATGCCTCGCTTCGGATACCCAGCTTTTTGCTGGTAACCCTGATGGATGCACCGTTGAAATTAGCCGATTCAAGCAGCAACATCCGGGTCTGATCAGTAACTTCAGAATTTTCGCCACCCATTACGCCGGCAATACCCACAGGGCGTTGGGAATCTGCAATTACCAGCATGCTGGTATCTAGTTTTCTTTCCTGACCATCAAGGGTTTTTAGAGTCTCGCCCTCCCTGGCGGTACGCACAACTATTTTGGAATCGGTCAGGCATGAGAAGTCAAAGGCATGCATGGGCTGACCCAGTTCCAGCATTACATAGTTGGTGATGTCCACAATATTGTTTATGGGCCGCATACCCGCTGCTGCCAGCCTGTGCTGCATCCAGTATGGAGAAGGCTCTATCTTCACATCAGTCACAATCCTGGCGGAGTAGCGGGGGCACAGTTCAGGATTTTCTATCTCAATGGAAACACGATCGCTGGCGTCACCGCCGGCCTCTTCCTTTACGCGGATATCAGGCTTTTTAAGAGGAACCCCCAAAGTAGCTGCGGTTTCCCTGGCAAGGCCGTAAACCGAAAGGCAATCGGGTCTGTTTGAGGTGATCTCAAATTCCACCACCTGATCCAGATGCAGAGCTTCTTTGATATCGGTGCCCGGCTCCAGTTCTTCAGAGAAGACATAAACTCCGTCCTCGGGGGCATCCGGCAGGTAATCCCTGCTCAGATTCAGTTCCTCTATGGAGCACATCATGCCATAGGATTCCACGCCCCGAAGTTTGGAAGCCTTGATTTGTCCTCCCGGGAGCTTTGCGCCTACAAGTGCCAGGGGGATCAGATCACCGGTCTTCACATTGGGAGCCCCGGTAACAATCTGAAGCACTTCACTGCCCACGTCCACCTTGCAGACTTTCAGCCTGTCTGCGTTGGGGTGAGCCTCCATTTCAAGGATTCTGCCAACAACCACCTTTTCGATGCCCTCTCCTAAATCCTCAACGCCCTCAACCTTGGAGCCAGACATGGTCATTGCATTGACATATTCCTTGATTCCAACATTTATATCAACAAAATCCTTTAGCCAATTTAAAGGAGCCTTCATCACATATCATCCTTTCCTAGGTTTCATATCCGGTGCGGATTAAAACTGCCTCAAAAACCTTATATCGTTCTCAAACAGCAGGCGCATATCATCGATACCGAATTTGCCCATGGCTATTCGGTCAATTCCAAGACCAAAGGCAAAGCCGCTGTATACATCCGGATCAATCCCGCCTTCCCGCAACACGTTAGGGTGCACCATACCGGCACCCAAGATCTCAACCCAACCTTCACCCTTACAAATCCTGCAGCCTGTTCCGCCGCATCCCCAGCAGGAAACATCCACTTCGGCACTGGGCTCGGTAAAATTGAAGTGATGAGGTCTCAGCCGTATTCTTGTATCCTCTCCGAAAACCCCTTTGGCAAACACCTGCAGGGTTCCTATCAGATCACCCATGGTGACGCCCTTGTCCACTACCAGACCCTCCACCTGATGGAATATGGGGGAGTGGGTGGCATCCACTGCATCGGAACGGTAAACGCGTCCCGGACAGATAATACGGATAGGTGGCTTGTGATCCTTCATGTACCTGGCCTGAACAGGTGATGTATGGGTTCTGAGCAAAACATCTTCAGTGATGTAGAAGGTATCCTGGGTATCCCTGGCAGGATGGTTCTTTGGCATATTCAATGCCTCAAAGTTGAAATAGTCCAGCTCAACCTCCGGACCCTCGGCTATCTCATAACCCATGCCCAGGAAGATGTCCTTTATTTCATCCAGTACAATGGTGATAGGATGCTTCCTGCCCAGTTTTTTTGCTCGACCCGGCATGGTCACGTCCAAGGTTTCCTGCCTGATCTTTTCTTCTCTTGCTACTCTGAGCAGCCTGCCCCTTGTCGTGGCAATCCCCTCTTCAAGAGCATTTCTCACTTCATTGGCGAGCTGCCCGATCAAAGGCCGCTCCTCCGGTGATAGTGCGCCCATCCCCTTGAGGATGCGGGTAAGCTCACCCTTCTTTCCCAGATAGGCTACACGGAAATCTTCAAGCTCACGGATATCCGTAATGGTTTCAAGCGTTTCCAGCGCTTTTTTCTGAATTGATTCCAATTGTTGTTTCAAGACAAACACCCCAACTATATAATTTTGAATGTTTAAACCTGCTACCCCTTACATCAGGGCATAATATGCCCTGACAAAAAAACAGCTCCGTCCATAGGACGAAGTCTTCGCGGTACCACCTATGTTCACTTTGACAGCCAGATACGGTTCAAATCCAGGCAGTATTAAGTCAAAGTGCACTCTGCGCTGATAACGGTCGCTGCCGGCCGCTCCTACTTGCCTTTCACCCCAGGTTAACCTTTAGGCATCACCCTTATTATACATCCAGGCTTCTGGCGTTCAAGCGGCAGCTTCGGAGTGAACTCACTTTTCATTCTTCACCTTGATGCTCCCAGCCTGCGGCATCAATTCTCTTCTGATGAAGCCCATGAAAAGCGGGGAAAATCCCTTCTCCTTCATCGCTGATAAACATAATTATACCCCAAAAGGCATTTTTGTAAAGGCAAAGTCTGAAATAAATACCAATGGCTCAAGGGTACCCCTCGTAGAGTCCAATTTGCAGCAATATGGCACTCGGTGTCTGCTCCCTCTGAACCCCCGTCCATTTCCGGATTCAAAGAAAATCAAGCCCTGTGTTAATTTTGCACCTAATTTACATATACGCACTCAGATACCGAATACTGATATCATGACAGACAGAATTTGATACTTAATTAAGACGACAGGACGGTCTGTGAAATAGCGAAACCGCAGGCCTTGAAGCCTGCGGTTTCGACGTTTTGATGAGTAAGTCTATAAGCCGGGTTCTGTCTTGAATGATCATCTATCCAGGCCATGTATTGCTACATGGCTCCAGCCACCTCTGAGGAACAGGCGGGCAACCCTATATTCCTCGTCACGGTGTTGCTCCGGATGGGGTTTGCAGAGCACCCTTCGTCGCCGTCGGGTCGGTGAGCTCTTACCTCACCTTTCCACCCTTACTGAGATACACTCTCAGCGGTTTATTTCTGTTGCACTTTCCTTGAAGTCGCCTTCACCGGGTGTTACCCGGCACCCTTGCCCTGTGGAGCCCGGACTTTCCTCGTGCGCGGCCTTTCGGCGCTGCGCCCGCGACCATCCGACTTACTCATCAACATTTATAATGGACATGCTATTATAATATATACCCAATACTCAGTCAATGGAATAAAGAACCTTGAAGATATCAGTACCTTCCCAGCATAAAACCTCCAGCATTGGAAAGGCCTTTTTCAGCATGTCGGATAATCCCCTCACAAAAATTATCTCGGTTTGATAGTGGCCGGCATCAATGGTGTATATCCCGTGATGCTTCAACACCAGGGCATCATGGTATTTCAGGTCACCCGTCAGCAGAACATCGGGCTTCACCCTTAACAACTCATCCATGCAGGAATTATCAAAGGAACCATTGAAAACAGCCACCCTATATATTTGTTCGGGTCGTGTTCCCACTTCCCTCATGGATTTCATTCCCAGCTTGTTGCCAAGAATTCTGAGGAAACTCCCAAATGATAACGAAGACTTGTAAAAGCCCCATCTGCCGATGCCATGTCCGGAATCCGGGATATTGCTAGGTATTAGCACATTAACCTCATCCAGCTCAAGTTCCTGACAAATCATGTCCCCCATACAGCCCCTGGCTGAGTCAAAATTGGTATGGGCGCTGTAAACCGCAATTCCATGGGTAATCGCCGAATACAGGATTGAGCCTTCCGGCGATTTCGGGCTGAAGGTTTTAAGTGACCTGAAAACACAGGGATGATGTGAGATCACAAGCCTGGCACCATTTTCCCTGGCATACTCCAGCACGGCCTCATCCACATCCAGACAAACCACAGCTTTGTCTATCATCTGGTCTTCATCACCAATAATCAGCCCACTGTTATCATAGCTTTCCTGCAGATAAAGGGGGGCAATCTGTTCAATCCAGTTCATTATCTCCTTCAGCCTCATACCATCACCTCACCATTAATAAAGGGTGTTCCCAGAATTTCATTGAAAGCGGCAATCTCATTGTTTTCGCTATGCTGCTCGGGCTCTTCAACTGTCCTCATCGCAATGTAAGCGCATACCTTACATCCCTCTGTTACTAAACAGCTTGCTTTGTAGGGACTCCAGATCCCTCAGAAGTTCTTCCTCCTGTTCCAGGTTGGGTCTGGGTAAAGCAGCGCTCCTCATCCCGTTAACTATCTTTCTCTGTCTCTTTATTCTATCACAAAGCCAATCTTCCAGCAGCGGATCCCTGTTGTTAATCAAACCCTCGCCAATGAACTCATATACGGGGTCTTTCATACAGGATGCGCTGGCCGCCTCATCATATACCACAGCAAGTACCTGGTACAGCTTTCTTCCTTCACGGGTCAGGGCTTCATCAGTTACTGTGAATCCATTTTGCCACAGGAAAGGCCGAACCACTTCCTGGGCGTACATGGGCTGGAGAATAATCCTTTTTGCCTTTTTTGCCTTATCCAGTTGATCGCCCAACAGCTCTGTTATCAACACACCACCCATTCCCGCTATAACGATTACATCGGCTTCGTCCATGGAGATAACCTCCAGGCCGTTTCCCAGCCTGAGATCCATCATGCTCTGCAGGTTATAGGCTTTAAGCGTCTGTTCTGCCCGCACAAGGGGTCCCTTCCCTATATCGGTGGCAATAGCCCGGCGGCAACGCTTGTTGAGCAGGGCATAAGCCGGTATAAGGGCATGATCGGTTCCAATGTCACAGAGGATGTCACATTGGGGTATCATGTCGTATATCAGTTTTAGTCGCCCCTTCAGTTTCACACGGTTCCCTCCCAGGCAGAGGTGGGAGGTCAATCTCATATCCAACCACTCACCTCCAGATAAATAAAAAAGGATGACCTATCTGTCATCCTCTAATCTTTGGTGGGCCTTCAGGGACTCGAACCCCGGACCAACCGGTTATGAGCCGGTTGCTCTAACCAACTGAGCTAAAGGCCCAAGTGGCTCCTCAAGTAGGACTCGAACCTACGACCCTGCGGTTAACAGCCGCATGCTCTACCGACTGAGCTATTGAGGAATGTCACCCGTTTTTTCGGGCAAAGTCTATTATACTTAAGATATCCCGTCCTGGTCAAGTGGTTGTGCAAATTTTTATGCCCCATATTCTGGTTGCCCCAAAACACTGGGTCTGATTATTTGTTCAGCAGGATTTGAAGAGCCATATAGCGTTTGAGGATATTCTCAATCTGGTTGGCACTGTCATCCAGAAACAGATGGTAGAGTTCCTGGTTCTCAAGGATATACCGTGCCTCGCAGAGACTGTCGATCATGGCATTGAACTTTCGGAGGACATCTTTATCCGAAAGAGCTTTCAGATTACGATCCCGGGCAAGGGTCAGCATCAGGAGAGAAGGAATCCTTGAAAGGTAGTTTTCCTCTCCGGATTCAATTCCAAGAAGCATCCGGATGTCAATATCCAGCTCATGGATGATCCGAAGAACGATATCCAACCTTGGGTTGGTCTTCCTGCCATTTTCAATCTGGGAAAGGTAGCCGGATGATATGCCGATCCGCTTTGCAAATTCCACCAGACTTAAGCCCTTCTCCTCACGCTTAGCCTTGATTATCTCCCCAACCTTTATCTCCACCTGCTAAACCTCCGCTTTCGGTTAAATCTCTACTCAGCTATGATTCTAAAATAGGATTTCTTACCCTTGCGGATAATTATCCGGGAATCCTCCAGATCGGATTCATTTACCCTCCTGTCAATGGTATCCACGCGCGCATTATTCAGGTATAGTCCACCCTGCTGTATCAGGCGCCGTCCCTCTCCCTTTGAGGGAATCAGCCCTGTACGGGTCAATAAGTCCAGAATATTAATTCCATCTTTTAACACACTTCTTTCGATGGTCACGGAGGGCATATCGTCCGAAGCCACGCCTTTGGAGAAAATGGCCTCGGCCGCCTTGTGTGCCTTATCCGCCTCCTCCTTGCCGTGGACTATAGCGGTAACTTCATAAGCAAGAACCTTTTTAGCCTCATTGATCCGCGCATCCTTCCAGGTTACCATCTCGTTGATACGATCCATGGGCACAAATGTGAGCAGTTTGAGACAATTGATAACATCAGCATCCTGAACGTTTCTCCAGTACTGGTAGAAATCATAGGGACTGGTCTTTTCGGGATCAAGCCATACGGCACCCTTTTCTGTTTTACCCATCTTCTTACCATCACTGGTAGTCAGAAGCTGAAATGTCATCCCATAGACTTCCTTACCCTCTACACGACGGATAAGATCGATACCACCCAGAATATTTGACCACTGGTCATCCCCACCAAGCTGAAGTAAACAGTTATGCTCCCGGTGAAGTCGTAGAAAATCGTAGCTTTGCATCAGCATATAGTTAAACTCTATGAACGAAAGGCCTTTTTCAAGCCTGCTCTTGAAACATTCGGCAGTTAGCATCCTGTTCACCGAAAAATGAACCCCGACTTCCCTTAAGAAGTTGACATAATTCAGATCCAGAAGCCAGTCGGCATTGTCCACCATAATAGCCCGGTCATTGGTGAAATCAACGAGATTCCTCATCTGAACCTTGAACTGGTCACCATTATGCTGGATTTCTTCGCGGGTCATCATCCTCCTCATATCGGTTTTTCCCGTGGGATCTCCCACCATGGCCGTGCCACCGCCTATGAGAGCAATCGGCTTATGCCCCGCCTTCTGCATATGGGACATAACTATTAGTTGAAGCAGGTGGCCTACATGAAGGCTGTCGGCAGTAGGATCAAAGCCTATATAAAAAGTGGCACTGCCGCTTCCTAACAACTCCCTGATCTTCTCCTGGTTTGTGGTCTGTGCGATGAACCCACGTTCCATAAGGATATCAAAAACGTTGGTTTTTGTGTTGTCCATGCTTCTTCTTCCTTTCTTGCTGCGTCTCAGGACTGTTCGCAATTAAAAATAACATCAAGCAGTATTTCCAGGCTGCCTGATAATGAAACTTCATGTTAGGATTCTATCAAACCGGAAGAAAAAAAGAAAGACCCTATACATGCAGGGTCTTGTAGGCATCTGACCCGCTAACAATCACAGATTGGTGGCAGAAGCCCAGGAACCTGGATATAAAAAGAGTATTACAGCACTATGTTTTGTGCTATAATATTGTAGATATTATGGAATAATTTCATTAATTCAGGTTCATATGCTTAATTGATATCATATAGTGAGCCAATAATCTGGAGGAATTTTAATGAATAGAATAAACAGGCCCAATGCCAAAGGCCTTGGTAATTCAGATGTTCCCATAGGCAGGGCCAAACCCCATAATAAAAAGAAGATGACACCAGGATCCATAATCCTTAAGGTTGTTCTGAGCGTGGTTATCTTCGCGATTATGCTGATCTTTATGGTGGGCAGCGCCCTTGCAGGCCTTCTTGGAGGCAGTGTATACGGCCTTATCAGATCAACCCCCATTCTGGAACCCAGCATTCTTAAACCCACGGGTTTGAATTCATTTGTCTATGACTCAGAGGGGAATATCATAGCTGAGCTTAAGAGGGAAGAAAACCGGGTATGGATAGATTATGAAGATATCCCCAAGATACTCATCGATGCCTATATCGCGGTTGAGGACAAGCGTTTTGAAGAGCATAACGGTATCGACTTAAGGCGAATAGGCAGCGCCATCATTTCCTATGCCCGTCACTTTATCAATCCTGCCGTGGAAATTGAGGGTGGCAGCACCATTACCCAGCAGCTCATCAAGAACCTGACCAAGAATCAGGAGGTTACCATCAAAAGAAAGATTCAGGAACAATGGCAGGCAGTTCAGTTGGAAAAGGGCCTGACCAAGAAGGAGATCATGACCTATTACCTGAACAATGTCCCTATGGGCGGTAACTTTATCGGTATTGAAACAGCTGCCAAGGGTTATTATGGCAAGGACGTACGGGATCTGTCCCTGGCTGAATGCGCCAGCCTTGCCGGCATCACCAATTGGCCCAGTAAATACATGCCTACCACCGAAAGCAATATAAAGGCGAATCTTGAGAGAACCAGAACGATACTTGGGCTCATGCTGGAGCAAGGTAAGATTACCCAGGCGGAATACGATGAAGCCATGTCCGAAGACATTAAGTTCAAATATAACCCTGAGGCAGGAAAGGTAACGCAGACAAGCAACCAGTCCTATTTTGTGGATGAAGTCATAAAGGCCGTTAAAAACGAGTTTATGGAGAGATACCAATACAACGAGCAGGCTGCTCTGGATATCATTTACAATGGCGGTATCCACATCTATACCACCATGCAACCAAAGGTTCAGGCTGCACTGGATGAGGTCTTCACCAATCCTGAGTTCTTCAGCGAGGAAAACCCGCGTACCGATGAGCTTCCCCAGGCATCAATGGTGGTTGTGGAGCCTGTAACCGGCTATGTGCGTGGTCTTTACGGCGGCAGAGGTGAGAAGGAAGGCAGTGTCTTCAATCGAGCCACCCAGGCTGAACGATCTCCGGGATCTGTCATCAAGCCCATACTGGTCTACGCTCCGGGTATCGAAACACGCAGGATAACTGCTGCAACAGTGGTTGATGACGTTCCCCAGTATCTGAATAATAAAACACCTGACAAAGTATGGCCGAAGAATATTGAAAATAAAAACTTTGGTCTTACCGCAGCCCGGGATGGTCTTTTCAGATCCAGAAACGTTGTTGCTGCACTTATCTACAAGGACTATGTGGGTATCGACACTGGTCTTGATTATCTGGCACAGGTAGGGATAGACAGGAAGGATGAGCAATACCTTTCCATTGCGATGGGCGGCTTCAACAAGGGCATGACCACCTTAGAGATGGCCAGCGCCTTTACAGTTTTTGCCAACAAGGGTGTCTACACAGAACCCATCTTCTTCACCGAGATCAAGGATGCCAATGGCCAGGTAATACTGTCCGTGATTCCTGAAAGACGGCAGGTTTATTCCGAACAGACTGTATTCATTATGGACAGCATGATGCAGGATGTTGTAAAAAGGGGTACAGCCACTACTTACGGCACCGTTAAGTATACCGAAACCTATACCGACCAGAACGGTAAGGAGAAAGAACGCACTGTGGTATTCCCCACTGCAGGCAAAACCGGAACCTCTGATGAATCCAAGGATAAGTGGTTTGTCGGATTTACACCCTACTATGTAGGGGCAACATGGTACGGTTATGACAAGGCGGTTTCACTGACCAGTGGCGAGAATTTTGGAGCACAGAAGATCTGGAATGCGGTCATGGCGAAGATCCATAAGGACATGAATCTGGAACCTGCAGAGTTCTTCAATGAGGTTCCGCCCAACATAGTAACAAGGACAATCTGTATGGATTCAGGCAAGATCGCCACTGAACTGTGTAAGGCAGACCCAAGAGGTTCCAGGGTGCGCACAGAATACTTTATCCAGGGCACCGAACCGTCCTACAGCGATGTGTGCACCACCCATGTAGCCGCACTGGCCTGCAAGGATGCCAAGGACGCCCAGGGACGCATGCTGCTGGCCACCGAATACTGCCCGCACGAATCAGTCTTTGAAAGGGTTTATATAAAGCGGCCTGTGCAATACATGCCACCATTCCCCAACAGCCCATATCCGGAAGACGTGATCTATGAGCTGCCCGAAGGAGAATACTGCACGATTCATGGCCCCCACTCCGTGATTATTCCTCCTGTGACTGAGGAGGATCCTTACGATCCTGAGAACCCGAATGATTCATCGGGTATTCAATACCCGGGAGACGAGGATGTTGACATTCCTGACCTGGAGAATCCGGGCAGTATCCCGGATGAAGAGGATTATTTTAATCCGGAGGACTTCTGGGACAATTGAAACTAATTTTAAGAGAATAAACAAAACTGGTTAATAAAAAGCGGGGCTCCATGCCCCGCTTTAATCATACTTATTAACTTTCAGCCCCGCACTTTTAGCTTTGAGGCTCCCACATCCAAATTCTCAGCTTTATCTTCGCACTTCTGACTTCTCACTTCTCCGATTTTCTGCCCTGCTTTTCATACCTCATATCTTCCTTCTCACCTCTATTGGGCTTTGGTCCAAAATACTGGTAATAATAGCACAGAAGCCCGCCGTTAAACAGCTTCCTGTTCTTGTCGGCCTTTCTGCCGAAATACCTTTCAAATTGTGGATCGGCACTGAGAATATAGAAGGACCAGGTGTCAAGCCGCCTGAAGACCTCGCTCATGGTTTTATATAGCCGGATGTTTTCATTTTTATCTCCGATTCTTTCCCCATAGGGCGGGTTAGTCACGACAAAGCCATATTTGATCCTTGAGGACAGATCCGCCACATCCCTGACCTGAAGATGGACACTGTCCTGCACTCCTGCCTGGCGTGCATGATACTGTGCGATGCTGATGGCATCGGGGCTGACGTCATACCCATGTATTGCTATCCCTTCATCGGGAGGCCGGATCACACTTCTTGCCTCCTCTATGGCACGGTTCCAGACAGATTTGGGGATGAACGGCCATGCCTGGCTGTCAAAATTCCGTGACAACCCTGGAGCAATATTACGCACCATCATGGCTGCCTCGATGGGTATGGTGCCAGAACCGCAGAAAGGATCGATCAGAGGCCTTCCGGGTGACCAGCGGCTAATCCTGAGCATGGCTGCCGCCAGAGTTTCCTTGACGGGGGCTGAGTAAGCCAGGGTACGATAGCCGCGCTTGTGCAGGCTGTCCCCGCTGGTGTCAATGGCCAGGGTTACCACATCGCTCAGTATGTTGAACTCTATTTTGAACCTTGAACCTGTCTCCGGGAAAATCTTAAGGCCATAGGTCTTCTTCAATCTTTCCACCACAGCCTTTTTTATGATGGACTGGCAATCCGATATGCTCATAAGGGTCGACTTCACACAATTGCCTGTAACGGGAAACTCCGCATCTTTTGGAAGCCACTCCTCCCAGGGAAGAGCCTTTGTACTTTCAAAGAGCTCATCGAAGGTCCTGGCTTCGAATCTGCCGATGAGAACATAGACACGACCAGCACAGCGGAGCCATAGATTGGTTCTGCAAATAGCTTCATAGTCTCCTGTAAAGTAAATTCTGCCGTTGTCGGTGCGGGTGTCACTGTAGCCTAAGTGTTTCAGTTCCCTTACTACAGCCGCTTCCACCCCGAATGCGGCCGTCGCAAATAGTTCTAATTGCTGCATAATTAAACCTTTCTTTTTTATTGGCGGGCAGAAGATGGATTCTCTGCTCCAAAGCCTAAAAATTTGTGGTAGATCTTTCTCAATAGCCCTCTATTTGAAACATGATCCGCCCAGGAATTCCCGCAGGATAGAATTGGGCGGGATATCATCGGCAGGTATCTGCAGGAAGTAACTTAAAAACTCGATAAGGCGCCTGGCCTCCGAATACTGGGGCATATCCTTTGTTATGGCGCTGAGCAGTGGCAGGGCATGGCCCTTCATGACCAAAAGCTCATAGATGAGGGAAGAATTGAACATGGCGTCAGCTTCCTGTTGGAACGGGAAGATGTTCCGCTCCTCCCCCCGCCTTACGGCAGGCCACATATCAATGGTCTCGGGAGCTGAGGTGCCTCTGAACAGATTATCCCGAACCATGCGCCTTAATAGCCTCAGGTCTGTGGTTGGAATTCGGTTATGCTGGTCTATTCTCATGGATGTTATGGCACTTATATAGATCTTAAACTTATCAGCATCATCTATATCACTGGTCAGCCTGGGATTGAGCGCATGGATGCCCTCGATGATCACCGCACAGCCTTCATCCAATTTCATTTTTCTGCCGTTAAACTCCCGTTTTCCCGTTATGAAGTTAAAGGTGGGCACATCAATCTCCTCACCCTTTAGTAGTGCATTCATGCTTTTGTTGAAAAACTCAAGATCAACAGTCTCCAGAGATTCATAGTCGGGTTTCCCGTCCTCATCCAAAGGTGTTCGGGTCTTGTCAACGAAATAATCGTCCACCGATATGGTTAGCGGCTTGATACCATTCACCTTTAGCTGTATACCTAGCCTTCTGGCAAAAGTAGTCTTCCCGGAGGATGAAGGACCCGCTATCAGGATAATTCTTTTCTTTTGATTTACTATCATATCAGCAATGTTGGCTATCCTTTTTTCATGGAGAGCCTCGGATATAAGAATAAATTCGTGTATCCTGCCGCTTTTTACCACATCATTCAGCATCCCCACATCCTCCACACCAAGAATCCTGATCCAGTTGGTGTATTCGGTGAAGACGTCGAAAAGCTGCTTGGGCAGTGTGACATCAGGAAGCCGGGTGGGGTTTCCCTTCTTTGGAACAATCAAAACAATCCCATCATTTTCGGCGGCGAGCCCAAAGAGCTTTAAGTATCCTGTGCTTGGCACCATATAGCCGTAGAAGTAATCTTCTATATCGTCAAAAGTGTAAATGGAAACATAGTCCTTTTCCCTAAACTCAAGAGCACGGTAACGATCCTCCCTTCCCTGGTCAAGGAAGATCTTACGGGCTTCATCTATTGAGACCACTCTTTTTACATATCTATGATCCTGATCAACCAGCTCTCTCATGCGCCTTTCCAGGCGTTCCACATCCTCTGCAGTAACCTTATAGTCTACGATCTCGAAGAATACTCCCCTTCTTACCGAATGCCTTACCTGTAGTTCCTTATCCGGAAAAAGATCATGAACAGCTTTTATCAGCAGAAATTTAAGGCTCCTCTGGTAGATGCGGATGCCATCAGCGCTGCTTAAGTCCACAGGGGTTATGATACATTCCTGTTCAATGGGAAAGGTCAGTTCTCGGATTTCATTATTAACTACTGCCGCTACGATCTGCGAACCTTTTTTCCCCTTTAAATCCCGCACCAGATCCTCAATCCTGGTTCCCTTATCAACTACCATCTCACGGCCGTTCAAACTTATCCTGATTCCTTGATTTGACATATCCCACTCTCCTCGTTATACGGCTTAATAATGGCTGTAAATATATTGCCGGATAATCCAGCCCCTCCTATTATATTACCCTCAGGTGGCAATACCAGTCAAAAAATGATTGCTGATTAATTTTTCACAGGGCTCGCCAGCCCTCCCTCACACATTATCCGGCCTGTACATAATATGAAGAAGGAACAAGCCCGGAGGTATCGGCAACCATGGAAGAATTGCAATTAACCACAATCTATACCGGCAACAGCTGTACCGGTGACGCCATCATAATTCCGGTAATGCCTATCAATCCTGAATACGCAACAGCTTATATCCGGTATCAAACCTATGGCAAAACCTTCACTCCCGAGGAGGGCTTAAAGCAGGGAACCATCTTCCCAGAACTCAGGGATCACTGGGTTAACTGATAATGGAGGTGAACAAGTATGGACGGCAAAAATGAACTGTTGGAACAGATACGTGCAGTAGACTTTGCCCTGATTGATCTGAACCTGTATCTGGATACGCATCCCTCGTGTGAAAACGCCCTGAAAGACTTTAAGATGCTTGCTGAAACCCGCCAAAGACTTCATAAGCAATTCACCGAAAGATACGGCCCCCTCAGAATGATCCAAGGCGCCACTGATGACTGCTGGCTTTGGGTCAACAATCCCTGGCCCTGGGACAATATGAGATGGGAAGAACTGAAAGGAGGTATGGCAAATGTGGGTTTACGACAAGAAAACCGAATACCCGATCAATATTAAAAGGCCTGACCCACGGATGGCGAAATTGATACTTACGCAATACGGAGGACCCAACGGAGAGCTGGCTGCATCCCTTCGCTATCTGAGTCAGCGTTATGCGATGCCAAACAAGGAATCTAAAGCGATACTTACAGATATTGGCACGGAGGAGCTTGCCCACTTTGAGATGGTTGGCTCCATGATCTCCCAACTAGTAAAGGACGTACCTCCACAGGAACTGGAAAGAATGGGGTTTGGCTCTGTTTACGCAATACACGGCAAGGGTGTGTACCCTTCCGACTCTAACGGAGTTCCCTTTACAGCTGCTTATATCGAGTCCATGAGCGACCCCATTGCAAACCTGAATGAAGACCTGGCAGCCGAACAAAAGGCACGGGCTACCTATGAGTTTTTGATCAATATGGCCGATGATCCCGATGTCATCGATCCCCTGCGCTTCTTAAGGGAACGAGAAGTGGTTCACTACCAGAGGTTTGGTGAAGCCCTCAGGATCGTTTATGAAGCCATGCGCCGAAAGAAAATGTACTATAAGCCAAATGTTCCCCTAGTGGGAATGGCCGACAAAAAGGATATGCCCGATAAAAAGGATATGTCCGACAAGATGAATATCATGCCGAACCCGATGAACCCTAACCCAGTTTCCCCCCTGAACATACATAACATACCGGGTCCTATTATGCCCAATACCAAGCCGGATAGCAAAAAGAAATAGAAGGCCGTACAGGAATTGAAGCAGACCTTAAAAAAGGCCTGCTTTTTGTTTGCGTATAAAAACAACGGCCAGTTTCATGTCAGTTTCCACCATATCGTTGATGCCGGTCTTTAAGCCCCCCACCACCTAAAAACTTTGCAAAAATAAGGTATAATATAATCATAAAACTACGAGGGAGATCTATGAAAAGGGTTGTTTTTCTGGTGGACATGAACGCCTTTTTTATAAGCTGCGAGACCACCCGGCGTCCGGAACTTGCGGGTATTCCGGCGGCTGTTGCTGGTGACCCCAAAATGCGCAGTGGCATCATTCTGGCAGCCAATTACGATGCACGAAAATATGGCGTCAAGACCACCATGACCCTAGGAGAAGCTAAAAAGCTGTGCCCCGACATTGTTCTTGTACCTCCTGATCATTCCTTCTACGAGGAAAAATCCAAACAGGTGATGCAACTCCTTTCAGGTTACACCCCGGTTATCGAACAGGCCTCCATCGATGAAGCATGGCTTGATATGACAGGCTGTGAAGCCATTTTGGGCAGTCCCCGTACTGCGGCTGAGCGGATAATGAAAGATATAAGGGGCAAGCTGGGGCTTTGGTGTTCCATCGGCATATCCGAAAACAAATTCCTTTCAAAGATGGCCTCCGGCATGAAAAAGCCTTTAGGCATAACCGAACTATGGGTTCATGATGTACCAGCAAAGCTCTGGCCCTTGAATGTGAGAGCCATGTATGGGATCGGAAAGAAAACCGCCCAGCTGCTTGCAAAAATAAATATCAGAACTATTGGGGAACTGGCTGCCATTGATCCTGCCATTCTTTCCGAAAAACTTGGAAAGATGGCTTTTGAGATCCATCAAAGGGCCAATGGTATAGATGACACACCGGTAACGCCCCACTCCCCCGATGAGATGAAGTCCATCGGCCGCTCCACTACCCTTCCGAGGGATATTACCGACCTGAAGGAAGCTAAGAAGGTTATCATGGAGCTTTCGGAGGATATTGCCATGTCGGCCCGCCGCCACAGGAAAAAGGGACGGACCGTGCAGATAACCATAAAGTACAGCGATTTCAAAACCATCACCAGGCAGACCAGGGTTTTCCCCACAAATCTTGCCCGTGATATCATGCAGGCAGGATTCAGGCTGCTTGAGAACAACTGGAACAGGTTCAGGCCTGTGCGCCTCCTGGGAATCTCCATAAGCGGGTTCGAGGATGACTGCAGCGACCAGATCTCATTGTTTGACCAGCAGGATACGGGCCGTGACAGGGTGAAAGTGGAGAAACTGGAGATCGCCCTGGACAGGATACGTCAAAAATACGGCCCGGACAAAATCAGCAGGGCCGCCCTGATCAGGAAAGAGGATAAATAACGGACCGAGTCCGTCTACAACACCAGGTCTGAAAGGCGCACATCGGGATTACCCAAACGCCGCTCTCTTACAAAGGCGCCATGCGCTGTTTTCAATATCGATGCCCAACCCAAGGATATGATAGGTATAGCCCTCATGAACCGAATCGATCTCCACCCCGGGTATGAAGAAGACTCCCTGCGCCCTGGCCAGAGCGGATGTCCGGGACACATTTTCAATGGTATTATGGTCGGTGAGGGCAAAGATCCTGATCCCCGCCTCCTTCACATGCCTTACCAGTTCTTCCGGCGCCCAGGTCCCATCCGAGGCGCAGGAATGGACATGCAGGTCCACCCTGACATCCCGGGGATCATCCTTTATACCCTGAAAATATTTCTCCAGCATGGTATGCTCCTTATCTCAATCCGGACAATTCATGGAACCGTATTGCGTTTATTATAACCCATATTCCGGCGGCCAAAAAGCATTTTCTGTCATGTGAGCTTATACTTGCTGCTCTGTATGTACGACGGTTTTATACTTGACACCTGAAATATTATGTATTAGCATATGCGTGTCACAGCCGTATTTTCGGCAGTATATGCAACAACTGGGAACATCTTGATTTGTTTGCAGGAATTCCGAAAGAAAGCAGGGACATAATATGAAGAATATTGCCAGGGTAGTTTTATCGATTGCCTGCATAATTGCTTTGTGTACGCTGCTCATAGCCTGCTCAGACTCAAAAACACCGGATGACCAACCGGACCAGGAGGCCAGCGGCGCACAGTCATCTCCCGCAGATGATGAGCCGGAACTCGTGGAAGAGCCGCAGGCACCGTCATATCCCGTCCAGTTCGAAGACGCGGCCTTTGAAAAGGCCATCAGAAAGCTCATTGGGAAAGAGGAAGGCGAGATACTCAGCACAGATCTGGCAGGAATAACCGTGATAGAGATCTGGGGTGAAGAGGTCATCCTTGATCCTTCAATAAATGTTTTCGGAAATTCAGAAGGGTTTACGATTAAAGGACAAAGATATACCGATCGCGGACATATACAAACCCTCAACGATGTGAAACTGTTTCCGGATCTGAAAAAGTTATCAGTTAACTTTCAGTCATTAAGCGATATCAGCGGTCTGGAAGGGCTTTCAAAGCTTGCGGAACTGGAGCTCCGGGCCAACGAAATCAAGGATATCAGCCCATTGGAGGGGCTTAAAAACCTTTATTGGCTTGACCTTGGCATGAACCGGATCGAAGATATCAGCGCATTGGAAGGGCTGGAAAATCTCTGTTTCCTGTACCTTGGATCCAACCAGGTCAGCGATATCAGCGCCTTAGGCAGGCTCACAAACCTGAGATCACTCTACCTGGACTCCAACATTATAAGTGACATCAGCGCGTTGAAGGGTCTTAAAGACCTTGAGCAGTTAGGTATGATGGAAAACAAGATAAGTGATATCAGCGCTCTGGCAGGCCTGACCAATCTCAGGGATTTGGAAATCGGCATAAACGAAATCAGTGATATCAGCGCGCTTAAGGGGCTTGTAAAACTCCAGTGGCTGAATATAACGGCGAATCAAATCAGCGATATCAGTGTACTTGAAGGTTTATACAGGCTGGAAAACCTGTACGCATCATATAACCGGATAAGCGATATCAAAGTGCTGGAAGGGCCGACGGAACTGAAGCGGCTCTACCTGGAATCCAACCTGATAAGCGATATAAGCGCGTTGAAGGAATTGAAAAACCTTGAACGCCTGAACATCGGGAACAACCGGATCAGTGACATAAGCCCATTGAGGAAGATGAACAAGCTGAATTTCTTGTGGGCAGCCAGCAACCAGGTCAGCGATATCAGTGTACTGAAGGAACTGCCCAACCTTAAGGAAATTTACCTGAACGGCAACCCGATCAGCCAGGATGATATCGATGAGCTTACAGAAGCATTGCCCGATGCCCAAATATGGCATTAATGCGTGTCGAAGAAGGCTGAGCCTCAATGGTTCAGCCCTTTATTTTCTTCGTTTGCCTATGCTCTCTGCTGTTTCCCGCAGGCAAAGCTTTGCAACCTGTATTATAAGTAAATGATATAAAGTGCAAATAATACTGGATATTATTGACATTTATAGCTCTTTATATTAATGTGTACATAAACAGCAACTATCCAGACCATTTAACATCACCAGGCTGCAATTCTGCAGGAAAGCGAGGAAGATAAATATGAAAAAGAAAACTGTCATAAGCGCAATACTGCTGGTTTGCGTAACTGTGTCAGCCGCCTTGTTTATATCCTGCACAAGAGGGGCTGATGATCGATTGGATGATTATGAACCAGAAAAGAAGGTTTCGGGCAAAATCCGGTTACCGGGAATACCATCGGAAGACCAGCCAAGTACGGGTAAATCATCAAACGATCGACATGAGAAGGATAATCCGGAGAACCAACCAAAACCGGATAGTTCCGATGACAAAACGGAGAAGGACAGTCCTGCTGATCGTCCGGAACCGGATAATGATGAACCGTATGCCATCCGGTTTGAGGATGAAGCTTTTGAAAAAGCCATGCGCAAGTTTACTGACAAACCGAAAGGAGTTATACTTGGCGAAGACTTGGAAAAAATAACCATGCTGGCAATTGAAGGAGAAATATATAGTAACAGCGATAAATATACAATCAACTACAGCAAATTATATGGCAATGTCGGATTTACGGAAACAATCAGCGATGTAAGATTTCTCAAAGAACTGGAGCATCTGCAAATCATAAACTTGGCCATAGATGACTTCAGCGCCGTAAAAGAATTGCCAAAACTGAAGTACCTGGGCATTTACAATACCAAGGCCAGCGATATCAGTGTATTGGAGGGAATGACCAACCTTGAAATACTGAACCTGTATGGCAGCGATATCAAGGACATCAGCGCTCTTAAAGGACTGGAGAACCTGACTGAACTGGGTCTGTGGAACAATCAGATCAGAGATATAAGCGCGCTGGAATACTTGTCAAACCTTACGACCCTGGAGATAAGCCGTAACCCGATAAGCGACTTAAGACCGTTGGAGGGCCTGAAAGAGCTTAAGGTACTGGAAATGAAGGAGATCGAGGCCAGTGACATAAGCGCACTGCAGTACCTGACCAACCTTGAGTACCTGGAAGCGTCATGGAACAAGATCACAGATATCAGCGCACTGGAGGAACTTACAAAGCTTGAGACATTATATCTAAACTCCAATAAGATCAGCGATATCAGCCCATTGGCCGGCTTGGTAAACCTCAGGATCTTAAACCTGGAAGATAATAATATCAGCGACATAAGCGCACTAGAAGGACTTAAAAATCTCGAGCAACTGCGCTTAGACTCCAACCAGATCAGCGATATCAGCGCGCTGAAAGGATTGACCAAACTTGAACTCCTGAGCCTGGCAGGAAACCCAATAAGCGACGACCAGTTCAATGAGCTTAGAGAGGCATTGCCTAACACATTTATATACTTAAGGTAGATAACTCAACAACTATAATTCATCAGGAATACTGTCATTGCCAAAGAGGCTGAACCATGAAAGTTCAGCCTCCTTGACTTTATATAACTATTCTCCGTCGCGGCATTTTGCCTCCCAGGCATCAGCTATAAGACGCTCTTACTTGTTCTTCAGGTTGAACCATGCGGCAAGGCCCGGATACTCGGCCACTTCGCCCAGTTCTTCCTCGATGCGGAGCAGCTGGTTGTACTTCGCCACGCGGTCGGTCCTGGAAGGAGCGCCGGTCTTGATCTGTCCTGAGTTGGTGGCAACAGCGATATCGGCAATGGTAGCATCCTCTGTTTCGCCCGAGCGATGGGATGTAACAGCGGTGTAGCCTGCTCTGTTGGCCATCTCGATGGCTTCCAGGGTCTCGGTGAGGGTTCCGATCTGGTTTACCTTAATGAGGATGGAGTTGGCAACGCCCATATCGATACCCTTCTTCAGGCGTACTGTATTGGTGACGAAAAGATCGTCGCCGACCAGCTGAACCTTCTCACCCAGTTTATCGGTGAGCAGTTTCCATGCTTCCCAGTCATCCTCCGAAACACCGTCTTCTATAGAAATGATGGGATACTTACTGCACATTTCTTCCCAGAAACCGACCATCTCTTCTTTGGTCATCCATTTGTCGGTCTTCCACCAGTAGTACATACCTTCCTTGCCCTTGGCCTTGGCTTCCTCATACATCTCTGTAGAAGCAGCGTCGATGGCAATCCTGAACTGCTCGCCAGGCTTGAAGCCTGCCTTTTCAACAGCCTCAATGATGACCTGGATGGCTTCCTCATCGGACTTCAGGTTGGGAGCGAATCCGCCTTCGTCGCCCACAGCAGTGGAATAACCCTTGCTCTTCAAGACGCTCTTGAGGTTATGGAAAACCTCAGCGCACCACTGAAGCGCCTGTTTGAAACTCTCGGCGCCTACCGGCATGATCATGAATTCCTGTATAGTTACGCTATTGTCAGCATGCTTTCCGCCGTTGATAATGTTCATCATGGGAACCGGCAGAACCTTGGAATTGGTTCCTCCGATATACTGATAGAGGGGAATGCCCAGTGCATCGGCAGCAGCCTTGGCAACAGCCAGCGATACTCCCAGGATGGCGTTGGCGCCCAGCTTAGCCTTGTTGGGTGTGCCGTCCAGATCTATCATGGTCTTATCGATAAGAGCCTGGTCAAATACGTTCATTCCAACTATTTCAGGGGCAATGATATCGTTAACATTGTCAACCGCCTTCTGGACACCCTTCCCAAGGTAACGGCCTTTGTCGCCGTCACGGAGCTCAACAGCCTCAAAGGCACCCGTTGATGCGCCGGAAGGAACCGCTGCGCGGCCCATGAAGCCGCCTTCAACAATTACTTCAACTTCAACAGTGGGATTTCCGCGTGAATCCATAATTTCTCTGGCAAATATGCTTTCAATTTCAAGATATTGTTTCATGTCCTATACTCCTTCCTTTTGTGTGTCAATAACCACATATTAGCATACATGAAACGGCATTAATTGTAAAGGTAGTTTACCCATCATCCGGGGCACTTTATTAAAAATTTAACACACTTTTCTTTATGGTTATATCCATCTTTCCCCGATCAAATAAAAGTAATTCCTTCATCGGTGGAGAAGGGGCGAAACACGTTTGTAGGATACAAATGTCAGCAATGAAACAATAATAACCTTGACTATATTGAAGGGTACAATTCCAAAGAGAATAAGGGTCTTGAAGTCCATGATACCCTGGTTTTCCTCGGCACTCATCTGGACAATGCTCTGCATGGACTGTTCAGCAGTGATATTGAACTGCTTGGCGAAGATCTCCACATAGAGAGGAATCATTACAAAATAGTTAATCAGTGATGCCAGAACCACCATGGACAATGATCCGATGACCAGCCCCTTGATGGCTGTCTTCATCGTTTTGTTCCGCTTATATACCAAGGCCGCCGGAACCACCAGAGCGCAGCCCACAACAAAGTTGGCAAACTCGCCCACTCCCCCTGTTATGGAAAAGGGCAAATGAACCAGGTTTTTGACAAGCTCAATGGCCACCCCTGCCAAGGGTCCTAAGGCAAATGCTCCCAGCAGCACGATTATTTCGCTTAGGTCCAGCTTCAAAAATGGCGGCATAAAGGGAAGCGGGGTTTCGATAAACATGATGGCCGAAGCCAGAGCCGAGAGCACACCAACCTTGGCAATGAATTTTGCTTTGCTCTTCTGCATAAAAAACACTCCTTCTTTTTAGTACAATCAGGGTGTCCATTATCTTGAGAGATGCTTGCAGGGCCAAGATATGTACTGCCTTCAAAAGGCGTGAAATGAAAAAACCCTGAAGCAATCTCAGGGGTTCTTATATAGAACAATGTCCATCTTCTCTCATCCAGACTATACTGTCGGCTCCGGAATCTCACCGGATCGTGCTTTGCGCTCGCGGGCTAATGGCTGAGCCATATTACCGCCGGTAGGGAATTTCACCCTGCCCCGAAGATTGTACCGTATGATATTTATTATGTTATACCCATTGTAAACCCATGTGAGCCGGGAGTCAACATCTTTCCAATTTAAGATTCCGTTTAATACACCTTTAGTGCAAACACCGGGCAGGATGCAGAACAATACCCGCATAAAACACATCTGTCATGGTCGATCAGGAGTTTGTCGTCCTTCAGGGAAAGAGCCTTTTGTTGGCAGCGCTCGGTGCATCTTCCGCAACCCTCACACCAGAAATCCACATGCAGTGCCTTCCTTGACCCTGTGGCAAGCCGGGATCTGTATTGGATTATGGCTTCGATATCCTGAAACAAAGCCACATTCATCCGAACCTCTTCAATGCTCTGCATGCCTACGGCAATGGAATCCAGCCATGGTATGCCTAGAGCAAACCTTAAGGCATCCTCAAAATCACCCAAGAGGTTGCCTCCGCCAAAGACCTTCATTCCGTATATGCCCTTTCCTGCATCATGGGCTTCTTTTATCGCTTCCAGCATTTCCTCGGCAGTGCCGTCACAAATCCCCAGTCCCCGCTTGTTTATAATGGGGTGGATAACGTCCATTTCTGGAATCGCAGCAGCGGCCTTCACTGCCGCAATATGATGGGTGGAAAGTCCAACGGCTTTTATTACCCCCAACTGCTTTTGTTCCAGGTAGTATTCAAAAGCTTCCCAGTGCCCCCGGATAGTATGTTCGCTTTCCTGCTCATGCATTAAGAAAAGATCGATGCAGTCAACACCTGTTTCAGTAAGCGCCCTGTCAAGACAGCGCTTGGCCTCCTCCCGGTTGTAGGCATAGCATTTTGACGAGATGACAGGACGGATCCCGCTTCTCTCAATGGCACGTTTAATATACGGATATGTGTCGTAAAGGTCGGCCGTATCGATGAAATTAACACCAAGCCCTAGGGCTTCCGCAATAACCTCCGCTCCCTCTTCCACACTCAGGTTCCTCTGAAGCGGTCCTATAACCAAAGCTCCGAAGCATAATCGTGATACCTTAATCCCTGTATTTCCTAAAAGATGATATTCCAAAGCGGTCACCCCTGTACATGGCCTGCTGCCTGCATTTTCTGCTAACAAACTGGTTTCTGGTTAATCCTCTCTTAATATATCACAAAGTTATTACCCGGCATATTCCGGGCAACAAAAAACCTGCCATTTGGCAGGTCTTGTCATTATGGATCAAATATCTTGATTTAAGTAATGGCGCAAAAGTTCCTCCATAATCTCATCCCGCTCTACACGGCTTATGAGGCTTCTGGCATTCTTGTGGCTGGTAATGTAGGTGGGATCTCCAGACATAATATACCCCACTATCTGGCTGATGGGATTATACCCCTTCTCTGCAAGTGCTTCATATACCTTTAGAATGATATCACGGGTTTGGTTCGGATTCTCATTGCTAAAGCTAAATCTCATGGTGCCCTGGCTCATGGCTTCACCCGCTTTCTCCATAATCAACCTGCGTCACTTCCCACAGCATGCCGTCTTCAAATAAGCTTTTATTCTTCAATGCTGAAGGCTGACCTCTGCTACGGTTGTTTGGCAACCTGTTGGATATAAGACATCCATACCAATTGCATGATTATTCCAACCATCTATTTAATCTTAATATATCATCCGGCCTAAATCAAGCATCCAAAACCTTTGTAACCAATCTTTAATGTGATAGAACGCCCTTCATGCGTTCACCATGAATCCCTTCGATCCTGACAGGCAATATTTCTCCAATCACTGCCCCATCAAGCGGTACCTCCACAGGAATATAGTTATCCGTAAGCCCTTCCATCAACTCCGGGAACCCATGCACGGGCTGTTCAATCAATACTTTTTGCTCGGTGCCTATAAAACGTTTGTAGAAGGCCTCACGGTTCTTTTCCGCCAGAGCGATCATAGCCCGGCTCCTCTCCTCCTTCTCCTCCGGGCTCACCTGATCCTTGAATCTGGCTGCCGGCGTCCCCTTCCTGGGAGAATACTTAAATACATGTGCCCATAGAAAACCCATTTCATCACAGAAGGCAAGGGATTCCTCAAACTCCTGCCGGGTTTCACCGGGAAAACCCACCATAACATCGGTAGTGATGGCCACATGGGGAATCGCTTCCTTTAAGGCAAATACGACCCGCCTGAAATCATCGGGCGAGTATCTGCGATTCATCCGCTCTAGTGTTGCGGCGCTTCCGCTTTGCAGGGAAATGTGAAAATGGGGACAGAGCTTGGGTGTATTTCTGGCATGCTCAATGAACCTTGGTGTTATGAACAATGGTTCAAGAGATCCCAGCCTGATACGCTCAATACCTTCAATGTGGTTTATCTCACCGGTGAGGTCGGTCAGATCCGATCCTGTCTCGCTGTCCTTAAAAGAGGTCAGGTGTATGCCTGTAAGCACAATCTCCTTGAACCCCTGCCGGGCAAAGCCTTCCACTTCCTTTATGACATCCCCCATCTTTCTGCTGCGCACAGGTCCTCTGGCATATGGAATGATGCAATAAGAGCAGAATCGGTCGCATCCGTCCTGTACCTTGATAAAGGCCCGGGTATGTCCCGTATAGGTTTCCACAGGCAGTTCCTCAAATTCGTCAAGCTGCTGCCTGCCCCGGACATGAATCCCCTTATCAGCGTTGGCTGCCTGTTCCACCAAAGAGACAATTTCATTTTTTAAATTGTTTCCAACAACCAGGCTGACCCCTTCAATCTTAGCCGCTTCCTCCGGCGACACCTGAGCAAAGCACCCCACAGCGGCAACCACTGCTTCAGGGTTTATGCCATGAACCCTCCGGAGCATCTGCCTGGATTTGCGGTCCCCCATATTGGTTACTGTACAGGTGTTGACTACATAAACATCTGCAAACTCATTGCTTTCAACTATCCGGTAGCCTGCCTTCTCAAAGAGTCTTTTCATTCCTTCAGTCTCAGCTATATTTACCTTGCATCCAAGTGTTATGAATGCCACGCTTTTTTCTTTTATCATCTTCTCAATTCCTTCCAGGTAGTTCCAATGCACCAGAACAAGTCTGTTGTATCTGTGATATAATAATCTTAACTAATCAACTTTAACAAATTTTTAACAGAATGATTATTGACTACAAACCTTAAGGATACTAATATATAGTAGTATGGTTAATTTTGTAGCAAAAACGCATGAAAGGCGGTGCAATATATGACCACATATAATATTCTACTGAAGTCCATCAACGATGTGAAGGACTTTGTTAATATTGTCAACAAATATGATTTTGATGTGGATCTCACATCAGGAAGGTACATTGTGGATGCCAAGTCCATCATGGGCATCTTCAGTCTGGATCTCAGCAAGCCCATCAAGATGGAGGTTCATGGTGACACTCCTGATACATTCATCAACGAGATTCAAAGCTTTATAGTTGACTGACCGGTCTGTCTGAAGCTTTTCGCTGCGATTCGCTGCAATTGGAACCGATGCAATTACTTATATGCGGTTAAACCAGCAATAATTCTAATTGACAGATCAACCCGAAAATCTCAATAATTAAAGCCCGATACACTTGTATGGGCTTTCTTTATTGCCTGTCACCCTATCTTCATCACAGGCGCCAACCCCAGGTCATTGCTAGTATTCAGAGATTTGCTTCGTCGCTTCCTGTCTCGCAATGACTTAGAATTGTCATGGCGAACAAAGCAGTACCGCACATCATTTTCAACTTCCTACTTTTCACGCTTCACATCCAGTATGGCATTGCGGGTGTAGCGCTGTGAAGCCCCGTGTCATTTTGAGCGCAGCTCGACAACCTAGCACAGTATCAGCCCCGCACACATAGCGATGAGTACAATAAGAATCACATGGATTTTTGTGAACACAGCCGCGAGAATAGCTCCCACAAAGATCACAAAAGGTCCCCAGTTCACTAAGAGCGGCGCCTGAAGATTGATAAAGGATTCCAATGCAAAGAATATGGCTGCCGAAGCGATGAAGGCAACCGTGACAGGCCTTATTCCCTTCATGCAGGATTCCACAACACTGCTTGTTTTAAACTTTAAGATGAAGTGAGCAACCAGGATTACCAGAACGAAGGAAGGTACGGATACACCCAGTGTAGCCACAACCGACCCCCAAAATCCCCCAATCCGGTATCCCACATAGGTAGCGGCATTCACTGCGATAGGACCCGGTGTGATCTGGGAGATAGCTGCGATATCGGAAAACTCCTGAATCCCGATCCAGCCCCGCTGGGTCAACTCCCTCTGGATAATGGTTAGTATGGAATACCCTCCGCCAAAGCCGATCAGGCCGATCTTTGCAAATACCAGGAATAGTTCAATCAGTATCATGGTGCCTCATCCTCCTGATATGGTAATAAAGATAGCCTGCCAAAGCCCCGGCGGCAATAATGATCACAATGCTTACCCCAAGCCATGTAGTCAAAACAAAGGCAAGCACTGCAAGGACAAGGGCAAATACGTCCTTTATCACCGATTTGCCCAACCTGAAGACAGTGACCGTTATAACACCTGCAACGCCTGCCTTCACTCCTGTCAGAGCCTTATTCACATAGACATTCCCACTTACGGTGGTAAACAGTATGGCAATCGCCAATATGATGATGAAGGAAGGAAGAATCACGCCAAAGGCCGTCACAACAGCCCCTGCTATTCCGGCTATCCTATAGCCGATGTAGATGCCGGAGTTAATTGCAATCACGCCCGGAAGGGATTGGGACACGGCAAAGGCATCCACGATTTCTTCCTTTGATATATACTTCTTTTTATCAACAATCTCCCTTTCAATTATGGGCAGCATGGCCAGCCCACCACCTATGGTAAAAGCGCCGATTTTAAAAAAGGTGATAAAAAGATCAAATAGCAGCGCTGCTTTCGTTTTTTTCATACTGTTCTCCAAAAATCCTGATTTATATAACAGCTTTGATTGTATCATAGGGTATGAAAATGTAGCAATAAAGATACAAAGCGCTGTTCATTTTCCGAACAGCCTTCCCTGTTCATTGACCACCTTTTTTCATTATGATAAGATTCAACTGAAATGCAAACAATCAGGATGGGTGATTCATTCATGAAGAATGCTACTAGAAATAACACGGTTCTGGTCACCGGCGGTGCGGGATATATCGGGTCTCATACGGTGGTAGAACTGCTCAATAAGGATTATGACGTCATAATAGTTGATAATTTCTCAAACAGTAAGCCCGAGGTTCTTAAAAGGATCAGGGAAATTACCGGGAAGGACTTCATTTTCTATGAAAAAGATCTTCTGGATAAGGAGGGTCTTGAGGAGGTTTTTAAAAAACATCAGATAGAGGCTGTCATTCATTTTGCCGGCCTGAAAGCCGTCGGAGAATCGGTTTCTATCCCCATAAAGTATTATCATAATAATCTGACAGGCACGCTGAACCTCTGCGACCTTATGCAAAAACACAATGTGAAGAGAATGGTCTTCAGCTCTTCGGCCACGGTTTACGGCCTTAACAACAAGTGTCCCTTTACCGAGGACATGCCCCTTTCTGCCACAAACCCCTATGGCTGGACCAAGTTCATGATTGAGCAGATGTTACGGGACATCTATATTTCAGATAATTCCTGGAGTACCATCCTGTTAAGGTATTTCAACCCCATCGGGGCTCATGAAAGCGGAAGGATAGGCGAAGACCCCAGCGGCATCCCCAACAACCTAATGCCCTACATCACCCAGGTTGCAGTGGGTAAGAGAGAACACCTCAATGTTTTTGGCAGTGATTATGATACTCATGACGGAACAGGCGTGAGAGATTATATCCATGTGGTAGATCTGGCAAAGGGGCACATCAGCGCCCTTGAGAAGGTCATGAAGGGCACAGGAATAGATGCGGTAAACCTGGGAACGGGAGTGGGATACAGTGTCCTGGATGTGGTGAAAAGCTTTGAGAAAGCCAACGACATTAAGATTCCCTATAAGATAACAGAAAGAAGGCCCGGCGATATTGCCACCTGCTTTGCTGATCCCAACAAGGCATTGGAAGTATTGGGATGGAAGGCCGAAAAAAATCTTGAAGATATGTGCCGTGACTCATGGAACTGGCAGAAGAACAATCCGGATGGGTATGGAGAATAAAAGACATAGATATAAAGTGCAGCCGCCTGGTGCTATCCTGGCGGCTGTTGTATGCAAACAGAATGTCTTGAAGCGCTTAACCGATCCGCGAGTTTTCAAGCTCCCTGATGCGCTGCTTGAGTGACTGGATCTTTGAGTAAACGGCATAAATCAAAAGAAACACCAGCAGGCCAACAGAACATATAACTCCCAGGATATCATGAACAAAAAAACCCCCGAGGCCAGTACCGGCTTCAGGGGTGAACAATGCTTAAAACCTCTATTTATCCTTTAATTCCTGCCATGGCCAAACTCTCCATGAATTTTCTCTGGCTGAAGAAGAATACGATCATCATGGGCAGGGTTGAAAATGTTGCTCCCGCCATGACCAGATTCCATTCCACCCCCATCTCAGAGGCGAACAGCTTAAGACCCAACGGCAGTGTATAGGTTCTGCTGTCATTTAGCAGTACCAGCGGCATCAGATAATCGTTCCAACTCTGCAGGAAGCTGAAGATTACCAGAGTTGCTATTGTTGAGCTGGCCAGCGGCAGCATGATCTTATTGAAGATCCGCAGATGGCTTGCTCCATCGATCTTGCCTGCTTCTATCAATTCGGTTGGTACCGTGATAAAGAACTGCCTCATCAGGAATGTGCCAAAGGCACCACAATATCCGAATATGGGCTGAATGATCAACCCAAAATGAGAGTTGGCAAGGTTCATCTCTGACAGAGCGAGGAACAATGGAATGATGGTGACCTCTATAGGCATCATCATACCGCTCAGGATGACCAAAAACAGGAAGTTGCTGCCCTTGAACCTGATCTTTGCGAAGGCATAGCCCGCCAAAGAAGACACGAACACAACGCCCAAGGATACAAGTGCCGCTATATAAACACTATTCCACAAATATGTAAGGAAAGGATGCCTTGAGAACAGCTCTATATAATTATCAAGGGTAAATGGATCCGGCCACCACTGCGGCGGAAACTTCATCACATTGCTATAGGTCTTTAAGGACGTGGTTAACATCCAATAGAACGGAAACAGCATGATCACCGCAATGATGGAACAAACCAAATAGTGAACAATCTTTTTTCTTTTCTTTGTGCGTCTTGCCCTTTCAGAATCAATTCTCATGATACACCCATCTCTTTCTCATTTTCCACTGGATAAGCGTCAGAACAACTATAATGGCAAATAGAATAGCCGATATGGACGACGCATACCCGAAGTTATAGTACTTGAAGGCCTGTTGATAGATATAGTAAACGAATACAAATGAGCTGGTTCCCGGGCCTCCCTCGGTGAGAGTATCGATTTGTGCAAATACCTTCAGTGAACCTATGATTGTGATAATGGTAACCAAAAATATCGACGGAGCTATGGAAGGCAGCGTGATGCTGAAGAACTGTCTCAGTTTTGAGGCTCCATCAATTTCTGAGGCCTCGTAATACATGTCCGGTACATCCTTCATAGCTCCTATAAAGATGACCATGTTCAATCCAAGACCCTTTACCAGGGTAACAAATACTGCTACCGGTATTGCCAGCTTGGCATTATACAGCCATTGGGGTCCTTTGATGTCGATCATGCTCAAAAGGGTGTTAACCAGGCCATTGTCGGTCTGAAAGATGTATTTCCACAGAATACCCCAAACAACAACCGTGGTTATGACGGGTGTGAAAACCGCTGTCCTGAAAAATCCCACACCCTTGAAGTTGCGCTTCAGTAATGATGCCAGGCCAAGGCAAAGCACCAGATTGGACGGGATAAGCAATACGGTGAACAAAAGAGTGTTCTTAGTAACCTTATAAAACAGCGGATCACTAAACAGTTTCTTATAGTTCTCAAAGCCTATGAACTCCACTTTATTGTTCAGCAGCGCCCAGTCGGTCAGACTGATAAAAAAGGTAGCTATGATGGGCAATAGGCTGATGACAATAAAGCCAATGAGCATTGGGGAGATGAAAGTGTGTCCCCATAACGGATCTTTGCCGTACAGTTTTGATTTGCTTCTCATATATAGGTCTCCCCCATTTTACGTATGGTACCTGCGCCCTTCATGACGCAGGTACCATACGTCACACTGTGTTCTGATAGATTCTAACTGTCCCGAGTATTATTGGTTAAGCAATGCCCTGACAGCCTGTTCCATGGCTTTAACAGTTTCCTCAGCTGAAGAATAGACTCCTGCAAAATAGTTGTCAAAATCCATAGTGATCTGATCCTGGATCTTAGAGAAGTTCTTGTGTGCAGGATAGGACCTTAAGCCCTGCTCCTCGATAACGTGAACGAAGGAACTCAGGATTTCGTCCTTTGTCGGCTTTCCGCCTTCCTGCTGCAGGAACTCTTCTGAATTCAGCAGGGAAGCACGAGGTGCAACAAATGTGTTAACCATGGTCTTCATCATGTCGGTGGTGGTCATGTGCTTCACAAGCTCTGCTGCCAGCTCGGGATTCTTGGAGTTGGTGGTAACGCAGTAGTATGCAAAGCCGGTGATAACTGGTGCGTTGGCAGCAGGTCCTTTCGGAACGGGCACAACTTCCCATTCAAAATCCACATTTGATCCCTTGATAGTCTTGGCATAGCTGAATGTACTTCTGGCCATAGCTATGGTGCCGGCGGTAAACTCGGTTGCGTCACCGGGTTTAAGATGGCTCTGATCCTTGTAGATAGCGTCGTAAACTGCCTGAACAGCGGCTATGCCTTCTGGAGTATTGAGTGTGAAGTCGGTGGTATCCTGGTTAAAGTAATCTGCACCATAGGCCAAAACCAGATCATAGAACGCATAGACATAGTTAGTCGCAGAACTGGTATCCCACAATTTGAGACCATACTGTCCCTTGGATATATCGGTCATCTGCCTGGCCAGGTCATACATAGTTTCATAAGTCCAGTTACCTTCGGCAACATACTCTGAAGGGCTCTTAACACCGGCCTTATCAAACAGAGTTTTGTTTACGTAAACAACACGCGGACCAAAGGAGAATGGAATACCGTAAACGGCATCGCCGTCGGTAATGGCTGCCATGGCTGACTCGTATAAGTCCGGATAATTGTAGTCAGCATCACTCTTGACATAAGAGGATATGTCCACCAGGTTGCCGCTCTGCAAGAACTGTGCTTCCATACCGTCTGCCAGCCATACAACATCGGGAGCGTTTCCGGCTGCCAGCTGGGTTGCAAGCTTCGTTGCGTAATCCTGGTATGCAACAAGGTTTACAACCACGTCACAGTTATTGGCTTCCTCGAAGGCAACAAAAAGTTCTTCAAAGGTCTTTTTTCTGTTTTCATCGCCCCAGATCGCAATGGAGATTGTGGGCTTTCCTGAGGAACCAGTTTGCGGTGCAACACTGGCTCCAGGTCCTTCCGGCTGAGTGGGAGCCTGGGTTCCCCCGCAAGCACTTAACAGGCTTGCAGCCATCACAATAATTAACAATACGCTTAGAATTCTCTTCATTTTATTTCCCCCTTTTGGTTAATGAAGCCTTGTAAATGTATTAAGTGATTTGATCTGAAAGGTTTACCCTGGCATGCTCACCCCCTTTTTTACTTTTGGAAAGATCGGCAATAGACGTCTTTATTGCATTTGTTTTTCTTACATCAGAATCCCGATGCTTAAGAATGCATTTCTTGATTCCGTAATATGAAAAGTATGCTGAGGTAAACATGGCAAGTGAGAACAGCACCATCAGGCTAAGAGGCACTGTCACAGGGAACAGCAACACTCCTATGGCTGCGATGATCAGGATATATATACCTGAGCACAGGCTGTATTTTATATTGAGTATTGCAAGCATGTATGCGTTTTTAATGATGTCCTTTAATGACAGGTCCAATATAGCAAGCATGGTGAATATGTAGGAGCTCATCAGATAAACCAGTAATGCGATAGAACCGCTGATAACGGCGGGGATCATAAGGAAAAGGCTTTCGCTGGCAAAGCGGATATAGAATAAAAACCCTGTCACCGATACCAAAAGCGCAAGCAGTATCAGAACCCCTGCGAGTAAGGATCTTCCGAATTCCCGTTTGAATACCGGCAAGGCATCTTCTTTAAAACCTGGCTTTTCTCCCCTGGCAACACGCACAAATACATGGTGCATGGCAGTGATGGCGGCCGGTATGGTCACCACGGGTATACAGCACAGCAGAAACATCAGGTTGTACCGCACCATAAGGAATAACTCGTCCCAAATACTGCGAAAATAGTTCTTCCAACTGAAGGGACACTCGTCCTTATTGATGTTTTCGTTCTTTTCCAGCTCACTCATCACTTGCTCCCCACTCCATGCTACGCTTTCGCGTGCAGAATCAATAGATTCGTACTTCAAAAATACGGGCAGAGGGATATCCATGCGTTTTATAAACGGTTATCCTGACACTGTCACAGGCCACTTCCGGAATATCCAGGATGTTCAGGCGCTGGGTATTGTCCTTAACTTCCCTGGTGTACACTACGGTTTCTTCGTCTAAACACTCCACCTTATAGTCCCTGACAAGTTCAGAAGGCATCCCTTCTACTTGTCTGTCCAATACTGTTTTGGTGATGGAAGGCATGATTTCCTTAGTGAAATTGGGATCAAAGTAAATTCTGATCTCCCTCACATCTGACTTTTTGTTTAGGGAAAGGGTTATGCCTTCACCATTTTCTCCTAGGGGCTTCGATTCCCAAACATTTGAACCTGACTCGGTGGTACGGGATATGCCGTTGATGACATTCTCAGGACCGCATCCTTCGGTACTGCTTGTTGCCGAGACCTTTGCCTGTCTGGCCATATCCTTTTTGTCAATGTTCCTGTATCCCGGGATGAAGCAGTCGTCCTTAAGCAAGGTCTGCTGCAATTCAGTAATCCTTTGCTGACCCAGTTCCCTGGGGGTGCAGTCGTATTTTACAGCCAGAGCAGCTGCAGTACCTACAGCCTGGCCACCGATGGCGCAGGTGCCCATGACCCTGGTGGAGCCAAAGGCCATTTTTGAAGTGCTGATATTTCGCCCGGCCATCATCAGGTTTGATACATCCTTGCTATAATAGCAGCGGTACGGAATGGTGTAGTTACCTTCAAAATTGAGTATGCGGGATGGCAACTTATCAAAGTCCATGATGCCGCCCCTGGTGTGTTCGTCCATGGGCCATCCGCCATAAGCAACAGCGTCTTCAAATATGCGGTTCGCTCGTACATCGTTTTCTGTGAGTATGTAATCGCCTTCAAGTCTTCTGCTTTCTCTGTATCCAGGCACAATGCCCACCCAGTCCAGGTCATAATTGGCCAGGCCATGGTCTCCGCAGTTCTTCAAATGATCCCATACGCCGTAAACGCATTTTAGCAGTTCGTCCCTTATGTCTTCAGCCTGCCTGATGATGTCCTCATACTGACCTCCAAGCTCTATCCACCAATAGCCTGAATCTACGTTTGAAAAATGGGGGAGCCTGTTCGTTTTCTCCACATCTTCCTCAACAAACTCACCGCCGTCGGCAAAGACGGTGGTTTGGTCCACATGGGGTCTGTATTTCAGGTCATCTTCGGTAAAGGTATAGGCCCAGAACGGCTTGACGAACTTCACCGGTCTTCCCCTGTCTATTGCTTTAAACATCAGTGAATTGCCCATGGTATCATCGTTGGGCTCATCTGGAGCATTAGGCTCATTGAATTCTGCCTTACCCTCACTGCCCATCCTGCTGGTGGCTCCAGCCAAAGAACCCAATGTACCGTGGCCGGTAGCGTCAACAAATATCTTTGCAGTAAACTCGTACTCTGTTTCGGTGGTGTTCTGATGACAGATAATGCTCTTGATCTCGTTACCCTCGGTTATGGCATGATCCATATTGGTATTCAGATACATGTCCAGATTTTCCTGATAGCGAATCTTCTCCCAAAGGACAGTATCCCATACCGAAAAGTTCTGGCTCTGGTTACGTGCCTTGTTCGCCAGGAGAATTTCCATAAGAATGCCGCCCTCACTCAGGTTTTCCTTTGAAGCGTGGCAGTTTGCACCAACTATATGCATGCGAATTTCGGAACTGGCATTACCTCCAAACATGGAGCGATTCTGAATAATGGCAGTTTTAGCTCCGTGACGAGCTGCTGCTAAGGCAGCACAAACCCCTGACATGCCTCCGCCTACTACTATTACATCATAGTGTTTTGATTGTTTATGTACAGACATATGGCACTTCTAACCTCCGCTCAGTTAATTTTTTTCTAACATGTAACAATTGTCGACAATCTGAATATAACATAAGGCATACATACTGTCAATACAAACATACAATCCTTAGCTATGTATTACATGCAGTCGAATTGTACTGGGCTTTTTTTGGGGTTGATATAGACATGTCCGGCGTAAAGATAAGTGTAGAATAAGGCATAGTATACAAATAAGACCCCGCTGTTTACTATGCATCAGGCATATTGAACAGCAGAGTCTGCGTCATCCGCCCTGTTAGGCTTAAAAGAATATGAACATACTTACATATTGATTAATTTTCAGATAAAATCCTGGTTTTACAGTCTGACCCTCAGGATAAACTTGTTCCTGTTGGCAGGATAGCTGCTTTCGGCGTACTCAATTATTCTTCCGGTTTTATCCCATATAATCGCCTTAACAAATAACGCAAGCTCATTTTCTCCAACACCCATGAGCCGGCTTTTTTTTGCATCCAGATATTCGGTCATAATCTCCTTTTCAACTATGTCACGATAAACACCATGCTGTCTCAATGTGGTATCTATGGTTTGCTTCTCCAGATCGTAATGCTGGACAAATGACAGTTCATCCAAAAAGTATGAAACAGTATAGACGATGGGACCTGTATCAAATTCATCTTCAAGGTAGCGTAGCCTTGTCAGCTTGGTTACCGGATCCCCAGGTTTTATCTCAAGCTGTTTAGCCACATGATCCTCTGCAGGTACTGTGCGGAATTCAAGTACTTCAGTTCTTATTCTGTCCTTCTCTTCCTCGTAAAAGCTTTCTATGAAGAGGGTTGTTTTTTCAAGGATCTGTGTCTTCTTTATGAAGGTTCCCTTCCCCTTGATCCTTACCAAATATCCTAAGTTGACGAGCTGCATCAGTGCCGCTCTTATGGTAGGCCTGCTCACGTTGTACATCTTACATAACTCTGTTTCTTTTGGCAGCATATCGCCTTCTGCAAGCTCACCATTGTCTATCTTGCTCTTTATTTCATCGCTTATTTTTTTATACAGTACTTTCAAAATCCCAATCCCCTTACTGTTTTTCTAAGTCAATTATAATTATTATGTTAGTACAAATCAATAAAAAAAGCCAGATATCATAGAAAAGGAACAATATCTATATGTCTATGTACTAACATACTTTTATTATAAGGTTATGGTATTACGTACTGAGGTGTCAATATGTTTTTTACTCCAGCTTCAGATCCCCTTCTTTTATCCAGCCAATGCGCCGGCATACAAGGCCGAGCGCCCAGCAGATAACAGCCGGCAAAATAAATGAAATCAGGATCAATCCGGTCCAGTCAAAACCAGTCACGGCTTGCTTGAGTCCTTTGGCAATATCCTCAACCCAGCCGGTATAGACACCAATGGGCCCTACCATACCGCAGGTTCCCATCCCGGATGATACCGCAGGCCCGTTCATCTCCAGCCTGAACACACATGTGGCAACAGGCCCTGTGATGGCGCTTGTAACAATGGCGGGGATCCATATCCTGGGGTTGCGAACGATGTTGCCCATTTGCAGCATGGATGTGCCCAGACCCTGGGATATGAGCCCACCCCAGCGGTTCTCTCGAAAGGACATAACAGCAAATCCCACCATGTTGGCACAGCATCCTGCCAGCGCAGCCCCGCCTGCCAATCCGGTGAGATTAAGGGCGGCGCAGATGGCAGCGCTGCTTATTGGGAGCGTTAAGGCAATGCCTACAATAACCGATACCAGAATACCCATAATAAAAGGCTGTTGCTCGGTTGCCCACATGATGACCTGCCCAACCCAGTTGGCGGCTGATCCAATGGCCGGGGCAATAAGCATTGAAAGAGCTATACCTGTGAAAATGGTTACCAGAGGCGTTACAAGAATATCGATTTTGGTTTCCTTCGAAACCAACTTACCTGCCTCTGCTGCCAGAATGGCAATGACGTAAACAGCAAGCGGGCCACCTGCTCCCCCAAGATCGTTTGCCGAGTATCCAACGGCTGCCATAGAAAACAGCACCAGTGGGGGACAGCGCAAGGCATATCCGATGGCTATAGCCATAGCCGGTCCGGATACCTTTACCGCAAAGCCGCCGATGGTGTTTAGAAACGGTAGTCCGGCCTGGGTTCCGACGGTGTTTATGATCGTACCGATGAGCAAAGAGCAGAACAGGCCTTGAGCCATTGCTGCAAAAGCATCAATACCATAACGGCGCAACGAAAAAATGATGTCCTTTTTCCTGATAAACTCTCTTACCTTATCCATGTCCATCATACCTTCTTTAACAAAGTAGTACGCACAGATGGGTTGTTCCTGCCACACTTCCATACTTTGGGCAGGCCAAAAACCATTAGTATTAACCATAAGACAAAACTGGAAAAAAGGCAAGAAAAAATTTATAGTTTTAAAGAGTTGGGAAGGATAGCGGTATACATACAAAAACTCCCACTGCATATACAATGGGAGCATTTTATGGAGCCACCAAAGGGACTCGAACCCTTGACCCGCGCATTACGAATGCGCTGCTCTACCAGCTGAGCCATGGTGGCATTTTTGGAGGTGAGATGCTGGAAGCCCTCACTTCTCACTTCCATCTGGACAAATGCCTTATGACATTGCGTGGAGATGCTGACGAAGCGATCTCGTTCCGCTAGCAATAACTTGCAAGTGGCGTAAGCATGTCAGTGCGCCATAACATTTTACATGGCACGGGTTACACTGTCAATATCAGCGGAATCCTTTTCTCTTGAGAAATGTAGGAATCTCGGGACCTTCGGTATCTTCTTCGTCCAGAACCAGCTTCTTCGCCGGAGACTCCGGCTTCTGTCCGCCGCTTCCCACAGCAAACAGGCGATCCGGTCTTTTGAGCTCGGGCACCTTGTTGAAACCAGTGGCAATTACTGTTATAACCAGCTCGTCCTTCAGGTTCTCGTCGATAACAGCACCAAAGATGATATTGGCTTCCGGATCGGCAGCTGCCTGAATCAGTTCGGCTGCCATATTGACTTCCTGCAGTCCAAGATCCAATCCGCCGGTGATGTTCAGCAGAACACCCTTGGCACCCTCAATTGAGGTTTCCAGAAGAGGGCTGGATATGGCCTGCTTAGCGGCCTCTTCCGCCTTATTCTCGCCGGTTCCTTTGCCTATTCCCATATGAGCCAGCCCGGTATCCATCATAATGGTCTTTACATCTGCAAAGTCCAGATTAATGAGTCCGGGAACAGCAATCAGGTCGGAAATTCCCTGAACGCCCTGACGCAGAACATCGTCTGCCAGGCTGAAGGCCTTCACCAACGACGTCTTTTTATCGGCTATCTGAAGCAGCCTGTCGTTGGGGATGGTTACAAGGGTATCCACCACGCCTTTAAGGGCTTCCACCCCGTTTTCAGCGTGCTGCATACGCCGCTTGCCCTCAAAGGTGAAGGGCTTAGTCACAACACCCACGGTCAGAATACCCATTTCCTTTGAGATCTGTGCTATAACCGGTGCGGCTCCTGTTCCGGTGCCACCGCCCATGCCGGCGGTTACAAAGACCATATCGGCATCCTTGATAGCCATAGCGATTTCATCGCGGCTTTCATTGGCTGCCTTCTCCCCGATCTCCGGGTTGGCTCCGGCTCCCAGGCCTTTTGTGAGTTTATCACCAATTTGGATTTTTGTATTGGCTTGCGAAAGGAAAAGCGCTTGTTTGTCCGTGTTTACGGATATAAACTCCACGCCGCGGAGACCGGCGCTGATCATGCGGTTGACAGCGTTATTGCCCCCGCCTCCAACACCAACAACCTTCAGGCGAGCAAAGCTGTCCATTTCAATATCAAACTCCAACACTTTTGTGTCCCCCTTTATCGGTTATCGTAAGTAAATCACTCTTATTCTTAACTGGTTTCTAAACCGGACACTTAAGCTTTTGAATACTCTAATATCATTATATTAACAAACCCTGTCAAAGGCAATGATTTCTTTCAATTTTCTGATCTTTGGCATCAATATATTGAGTATTTTTCATCATTTAAGTCTGCTCACACGGTATATATAGTATTTATTTCAATTCTTCCAGCTTTAACAGTTTCCTTCTTATATTGCCGAAATTAATGAATATTCTGTTACCAAAGGCAAAGACTGCAGCCAGGTAGAGTTGGATTCCCAGCTTGTCTCCGATGAAGGCAAGCAGCGCTGCCAGAAGGGAGTTCCCAAAGAAGCCCGAAAGAAATACCTTGATATGGAACTTCCCGTCAAGTGAAGCCGAAAAACCGCCCAAAACCGAATCCAGAGCAGCCAATATGGCCACAGCCGCATAGTTGGAATATGCCTGTGGGATATGGAATGGAAGGAAAATGCCAATAATCAATCCTGCTATCAGTCCAAGTATGGGAATCATAATAACCACCTCAATCCGGAATAAAACTCGGGTTTTGACCGCGGATGAATTCAAGTCTTCCCCGCTCTGTTGCGCTAATCTTTGTAAAAAAGATCTGCTTGGAAAAATCAATGGTATACTGGAGCTTGTCCACTGGGTCGAATCTCACCACAACACGGTTGTCATAGGACATCATGGCCGTGTTATCATCCACCACATCTATCCAGTCCACCACGGGCCATAATTTGAAATCGGAATTCTCATCGGATTTTCTGACCGCCCTGACAATATTGTCTGCAATCCGTACATGCTCGATATCATCTGTTTCAAGCTGTTGCCCCACTGAGTACCTGGTGAATTCAATACCACGCAATTCCTTAAGGCCTGCTGGAGGCATATTCTGATTTACCTCAAGCACATATCCTTCGGGATCCACTGTCAGATAGTTGCCAAGGTAGGAAAGGTAGACCGATGGATTTCTCTCGGTAACGCTGATCCCCACCTCGTTTGGAAAAATAATAAACACCCTTGCCTCTTTTATCCTGGGCAGGGCTTCTATGGCCAATTCCGCATCAAGAAGCCTTAAACCGAGGATTGCTTCAGGAGAAAACCTGATTTTTCTAAACCCGTTTTCACCCGGAGCAATACCCGATGCAAGCCTGATCTCTTCCAGGTTATAGTATTCGGCACCCTCGACACGGATGTTTTTGATATTGAAAATCGGCGTAAAAAGAAGCATAATCCCCAAAAGTACTGGACATATCACCAGCAGCAGTAGTATTTTAAACAGCTTCTTCCTTTGTTTTTTTCCGCGGCTCATAGGTACCATCACCTTAAAGCATATTATACCAAAGAGGGGAGGGAAATAACAGCACCTTAGGTTTCAACTCTTTTAATGTCGGCCCCTATGCTGGAAAGAACCTTTTCCATCCTCTCATAGCCCCTGTCGATGTAGCCGACACCCGATATACTGGACGTGCCTTCCGCAGACAGTGCCCCGATGACCAATGCGGCACCGCCCCTCAGATCCCGAGCCTCAAGCTGGGCGGCCTTGAGCCTGTCGGTACCGCGTATGATGGCCGCTCTGCCCTGGATACTGATATCCGCACCAAGCTTCATAAGCTGCTCGGTATAGCGGAACCTGTTCTCAAAAACGGTTTCTACAACCACACTGGTTCCCTTGCACTTGGACAGGAGAGCCACCAACTGGGGTTGCATGTCTGTGGGAAATCCCGGATAAGGAGAGGTTCTGACCAGATCCAGAGCCGACAGCTTGCCGCTGGATTCCAATGCGATCACATTTCCCGAATAGTTCCTGATCCTGCATCCGCACCGCTTAAGGCAGTACAGCACCGAACCCACATGATCGTATTCGACGCCTGTGATCACAAGGCTTCCCCCCGTGGCAGCCGTGGCGGCAAGATAGGTCCCTGCCACAATGCGGTCGGGTATGATTCTGTGTACTGGCTCAGTCTTTATCTCATGGATTCCCTGGATGCGGATGACGCCTGTTCCGGCTCCGGAGACCTTGACACCCATCTTCCTTAAAAAAGCCTGCAAGTCATCGATTTCAGGCTCTTTGGCGGCATTTTGGATAATGGTCTCCCCTTCAGCCAGACTGGCTGCTAGCATGATGTTCTCGGTTGCCCCAACACTGGGGTAATCCAATAGTATCTCGCAGCCTGTAAGCTTTTCGGCTCTGCAGCGAAGCATACCGTCGCTTATACCGTCAATCTGGGCTCCCATCTGCATAAGTGCCTTCAAATGCATGTCGATCGGCCTTAGGCCAATTTCACATCCGCCGGGATAACTCACCAACACTTCGCCACATCTGGCTAGCAGTGAGCCCAGGATTATGATGGATGACCTCATTTTTTTAGCCAGCTCTTCGGGGATGCTGCTGGCTGCCAGCTTAGAGGCATCTACCTCTATCCTGCTTCCTTTCCTTCGGATACTGCAGCCCAAGGCTCCGAGTATCTCCAACATTGTGGTCACATCGTCCAATTCCGGGCAATTCTCAAGGATGCTGGTACCTTTGTTCAAAAGTGTAGCAGCCAATACCGGCAATACAGAGTTTTTAGCCCCCGGTACCTCTATGATACCGCAAAGCCGTGACCCTCCGGTTATTATGAGATTGCTCACGCAAAACACCCCCGGAAGCGAAGTATTCAATACATTTCATAATATGCTCCCGGAGAAATCCTGTTACTGGAAGCGTGTCCGGCTTTATCTAGAGTTGGGTGGACAAGGGGACATTCATTCCACCGGGCTGTGGTGATATGATCAGCCCTCACCCTGGCGGGCCCGTTTCAGAAGTTCGGATCCCCTCACAGGGTTAAAATTGTTCACACTGTTTCTGGAGATATTGAGGAGTATACCCATACTCGCGAGAACGAACAGCATGGAAGTTCCCCCATAGCTGATAAATGGCAGAGGCATGCCTGTAACGGGCAGAGTGGCGGTCACAACGGCTATATTGATGATGGTTTCAATGGCTACCAGCGAAGTGATACCGATGGCCATAAGGCTTCCCATCATATCTGGGGCATTCATTGAAATACGAACACCCCGCCATATGAGCAGGAGAAAGAGAACGATCACAGTGAAAGCCCCCACAAAGCCCAGTTCCTCTGCAACTATTGAAAAGATAAAGTCGTTTTGGGGCTCCGGAATGTACAGATATTTCTGAAGGCTCTTGCCCAGTCCGCGGCCGAATATGGAACCCGAAGCGATGGCATACAGGGAGTTCACCGCCTGATAGCCGCTGCCCTGGGGGTCAGCAAAGGGATCAAGAAAGGCTAAAAAGCGCTGCAAACGATACTCTGAGCTGATAACCAGGCATGCTGCTGCCGCTATAGTGGGTACCCCTATGGCAAGAAAATGAAAAATTCTCGCTCCGGCACAGAACAGGATAACTACGGCAACCAGCGTGATGAGAACAGCGCAGCTATAATGAGGCTCCAAAAGCAGCAGAAGATCTACAAACCCCACAATCAGCAGATATGGCACTAAGCCTCTGAAGAAAAAGCGTAATTTGCCGCTGTTTTTTGCGAGGCTGAAGCTTAAAAACATTATAAGTGACAGCTTCATGAGCTCCGATGGCTGGAATGTGGTAAAGCCTAAGTTGAACCAGCGCCTCGCATCGTTGTATTTTGCACCTATACCAGGTATTGCCACCAGGATAAGAAGAACAATGCTGATCAGCATCAGAACGGGCGAGATAATTGCCAGGCGGCGGTAATCTATGTTTGATATGACGAACATACAGACAAGACCCACACAACTCCAAAGCAGCTGTCGGATGAGAAAGTGGAATTTGTTATTCCAGTTGTAGGCTGCATAATAAGAACTGGCACTGAAGACCATGATCACGCCCATGGCCAGGAGCACCATTACGGTGAAGAGGAGCCAGAAGTCGTATTCCCTTTTTCTCTTCATGCAATCATCCTTCTAGCCGGTGAATATAAGCTGTGTTGTTGGCATAAAAGCCTGTCTACCGGCATTTTTCTGATAATATGACCGCTTCTTCGGCCTTAAAGGAGCAGCAGGGCTATGGCGCAGGCAACAATGGTAATCAGAGTAAAGATGATTACCACTTTGGTTTCCTTCCATCCCTTGTACTCATAATGATGGTGCAGAGGAGCCATCAAAAAGACTCTCTTTTGGGTCCTCTTGAACCAGGCAACCTGTATTACTACAGATAATGCCTCTGCCACATAGATTATTCCTGCAATCGCAAGATAGATGGCCGCGCCCGTCATCAGCGACATGGCCGACAGGGCGCCTCCTAAGGCCAAGGCCCCCACATCCCCCATGAATATCTTCGCAGGATGCAGATTGAAAACCAGAAATCCCAGCACACCCCCTGCAAGAATGGCACAGAAGGTGCTGATATAATTCCATTCATTGTTGAAGGTGGACATAACGGTGAGGAATAAAAGAACAATTGTGGTGACCGTACCTGCCAGTCCGTCCAGTCCATCGGTAAGATTCACGGCATTGGAGAATGCCACCAGTACGAATATGGAGAAGGGAACTGCAATCACCACGGGAAGTGTCAGCGGCGCTTTCAGTCCCAAAAACGGAATGACCAGGGTGCTGGCTTCGGGTATATAGCTTACAGCATACCATGTAAAGGCGCCCGACACGATCAAAAGTCCAAGCATTTTCTGCCTTGGGGTCAGCCCGGTGTTATGTTTTTTGACAACCTTCAGGTAATCGTCCAGAAAACCGATTAATCCAAAACCCAGGGTCACCAGTATCAGGACCAGGATGCGATGATCCTTCAGTGCATACCACCCGCCCACCAGAACCAGAGGTATCAAAAACAGCAGTCCACCAAAGGTCGGAGTTCCGCTTTTCACCTTATGGGATGCGGGACCTTCCTCCCTTTGCGGCTGACCACATTTGATCCGTTTCAACAGGGGAATCAAAAACCTGGCAAGGGCTATGGCCATGGCAAGTGAAATGATATAGGCCACCACCTGATGCGGTATGATGTTGAAGATTTTATCCATTCCTTATACCTCACTTATCCTGCGTTCAAGTATCCTGCGACCCTGAAACCCTGCCCTCAAATAGCTTTGTGGCAAGAATATCCAGATTCATTCTCCTTGATCCCTTGAAAAGAATCACGTCGCCTCTGGCAATCCTTTGCCTCAGATAGCTTTGTGCATCTTCAGCATTTTGGAACAGCTTGGTATTTTCAAGTGGCATGCCGTGATCGAGAGCACCCTCCACATACCAGCGAGCCAGATCGCCGATGCCCACCAGATAATCAATCCCGGATTCGGATACCTGCATTCCTATCTCTCTGTGGGCGTCTTCAGCCCAGTCCCCCAGTTCCAGCATATCCCCTAAAACAGCCCATTTGCGTTTATTGGCACCGATCTCGGAGAGAACCTTAAGAGCTGAGCTGACCGATGCGGGAGCCGCATTATAGGCGTCATTTATCACTTTAACACCATCTGTTTCCATGATGTTCATGCGCATACGGTCGCCTGAATAGCTCAGAAGACCTTTTTCTATGGTCTCATCGTCAAAATCCAATGTCAAGGCGGTGCTGATTGCTGCAAGGGCATTCTGCACATTGTGTATCCCCGGCGCCGGTACAAAAAACCGGTGTTCGCGGGTCTTGTGCCGAACTGAGAAGCTGATTCCCTCTTCTCCCCTGGACAGAAGATCGCTTGCCCTCACATCGCAGAATTCTTCCATACCATAGAAAAGGGTGTTCTGCTTAAGAAGGCCGCGAAGCCCGGAAAGCAGTTCATCATCACCGTTGAGTATCACAACCCCGTCGTCCTTCATCCCACGGATAATCTCCAGCTTAGCCTTGAGGATGTTCTGCCTGGAGCCCAGCCTTTCGATATGGGATATGCCGATATTGGTTATAACCGCGATATCAGGCCGGACAATCCGGGCAAGGTAATCAATCTCGCCGAAACCCCGCATACCCATTTCGAAAACGGCAACCTGGTGAGAATCATCCAGTTCCAGGACAGACAGGGGAAGCCCAATCTCGTTATTGAAATTCCCCCTTGTTTTATGTACTTTTAATCCTGCTGACAGAGTGGCAGCAATTATTTCCTTGGTGCTCGTCTTTCCTACGCTTCCGGTAACGGCTATCACGGGTATGTGGAATCGGCAGCGATGGTACTCTGCCAGTTCTCCCAGAGCTTTCACCGAATCCTCCACCAGCACGGCAGGGGCATCTTCAGGTATTGAGGCACCCTTTTCAGCCATCACAAGGACAGCTCCCTTGTCCAGTGCCTCCCGGATATAGCTGTGTCCGTCGAAGCGTTCGCCCCTGATGGCAACAAAAAGGCACCCAGGCTCAATACTTCTGGAGTCGGTGGACACGCTCCTGATTATTATATTCCCATCAGCAGCCAACTGTCCATCAACTGCGCGGGAAACATCGACGGCTTTCATTTCCTTCATGAATCACTCAAGCTCCTTCAGTATATTCTCCACGATCTCCCGTTCATCGTAATGGATGGTCTTGTCCCTAAATATCTGATAGGTTTCATGGCCTTTACCTGAGAGAACAATGATATCACCGTTTTCGGCATTCTTCATGGCATACCGGATGGCCTCTGTTCTGTCCTCTATCACCACATATTTCCCATTGGTCTTCAGCATGCCCGCCTCAATGTCTCTGATGATCTGCCCCGGCTCCTCGGTTCTTGGATTGTCAGAGGTGATGATAGTGAAGTCGGCAATCCTGCCTGACACCTCGCCCATGAGGGGTCTCTTTGTGCGGTCCCTGTCTCCGCCGCAGCCAAAAACGCTAATGAGGCGTCCTCTGGCAAATTCCTTAACGGTGGAAAGTATGTTTTCCAGGCTGTCGGGGGTGTGGGCATAGTCGATCATCACGGTGTAATCCTCGTCCGGGGTGGGAACAACCTCGGCTCTTCCCGGCACCTGCACCTTGAGAAGACCTTCACGAATGGTTTCAAAGGGTATTCCCATCAGCCCGCAGACCGCGATAGCACCCAGGGCGTTGTACACGCTGAAAAAGCCGGGAACCGATACCTTGACGCGCTCCCTGAACCAGGGTGTCACGGCAAGAAACTCTACCGAATCAGAATGGGTGGTGATATTCTCGGCCCGAACGTCGGCAGGTTTTTCGATGCCGAAGGTGCATATCTCACATTTCGCATCATCCAAAATGCGGTCGGAATATGCTGCATCCACATTAATTATTCCCTTTTTACACATGGAGAAAAGACGAAGCTTGGAGGTGAAATAGTCCTCCATATCGGGATGCTCAAACCCGCCGATATGATCCTTTGAAAAATTTGTGAAAATTCCGTAGTCAAACTCGCAGCCCGTCACACGGTGAAGCTTGAGCCCCTGGGAGGATACCTCCAGCACCACCGAGTCGGCGCCCTTCTCCTTCATTTTCTCAAACATCTCCTGAAGATCATAGGATTCAGGGGTGGTTCTTCTGGCGGGAATCTTCTCCCTGCCTATGCAGTTGGCTACTGTGCCAATTAGACCCACGGTTCTGTCCGCCTTTTCCAGGATGGAACGTATCATATAGGTGGTGGTGGTCTTCCCCTTGGTTCCTGTTACACCTACAAGTGTCATGTCCCGGGATGGGTTGCCAAACCAACTGGCTGAGATCAGTGCCAGGGATTTGCGGGAATCCTTCACCCGGACTATGGTAACATCCTCACCAATGATATTGATATTCTTCTCTACCACAAGGGCACAGGCCCCGTTGTCCACCGCCTGCTGGGCGTACTTATGCCCATCGGTGGTAAAACCGTCTATACATATGAAGAGATAACCCGGCAGGGCCTTTCGCGAATCATAGGTCACGCCCCTGATTTCCTTATCAAGATCACCCTGAATCTCAACCACTTCCAGGGATTCCATCAGTTCCTTCAGTTTCATGCTATCCTTCCTTCCTTGCAGGCCATGCCCGCTTAGATTAGTAGATTCCTAGTCTGCGATTAAGAGCATGAACTCTACATCCACCACTTCACCTTTTTGAAGGGGAGTACCCGGTTCATACTGCTGTCTTAGAGCCATGCCCTCGCCCCTGATGCGTATATTGAGTCCCAGGTTCTTCATTGTGGCTGTAGCCTCATCCACGGTCTTATTGGTAAGGTCGGGCATGGGCACCATATTGTTCTCAGGGCTTCCTTCGGTATATATTATCACAGTTGAATTCTGAGGGATGCTGAAGTCTGCCTTGGGTGTCTGATCCTTCACCACTGCATCCTCTGCCTGGGATCCCTCCACCACATATTTCAGGCCATAGGCTTTTAGCTTTTCGATGGCTTCACTCACGGTCAATCCTACCAGCGAAGGCACATAGACTTCCTCGGTCATTTCTTTCATATCCCTCTCGCTGTACTGCCTTTCCACCTGAAGATACTCAAGGATGTCCTCACAGAGCTTTCCCGCAACAGGAGCTGCCAGTATACCGCCGGATCTGAGATGCATGGCCACCTGGGGATGATCCAATACCAACAGAACCACGATCTCAGGCTTGTCGGCAGGGGCAAAAGCAGCGAAGGATACCACATAACGGCCCTCGGATTCGGTCTGGAGGGTTTCGGATGTACCTGTCTTGCCAGCAATCCTGTAACCACTTACATAAGCATTTTTTCCCGTTCCTTCCGAAACTACACCCTCAAGTATGGTTCTGATGGTTTTTGAGGTCTCCTCGGATATAACCTTCCTCACCACCTGGGGCTCAAACTTTTGTATGATGTTTCCGTTGCTGTCGCTGATCTGTTTCACCAGCATGGGCTTCATGAGGTTTCCGCCGTTTGCAATGGCACAGTAAGCTGATGCAAGCTGGATGGGGCTAATCTGGAAACGCTGTCCGAATCCGGTTACTGCCAGGTCTATTTCCTTAGGTTCCTTATGCCACAGATTCCGGTATTCCTCATCGGTGGGTTCTCCGGATATCTCCAGTCCGGTCCGTTTCTGGAATCCGAACATCCGTACATAGGTATAAAACTTTTCAATACCTACCGCAAGAGCCTCCTGCACAAACACCGGGTTACAGGAGTTATAAACCGCATGGGTAAAGTCCTCCTGACCATGCCCTCCTGCACGCCAGCAGTTGATGGTATGCCCTGCCAGGGAATAAGGCTTGCATACCACGGTGGTTTCTGGTGTCACGACGCCCTCTTCCAGCGCAGCAGCGGCAGTGATGGCCTTGAAGGTGGATCCGGGCTCATAGGTATCATTTACTGCCCTGTTTCGGAACACGGTCTGCCAGAGCAGTTCGGTATCCTCAACACTGGCAAAGCCCAGCCATTCCGGGTTGTCAACAAAGTAGGGCTTAGCATCGGGGTGGTTGGGATCAAAATCGGGATATGAAGCCATTGCCAGAACCTCACCGGTGTTGGGATTCATTACAATGGCAGCAGCCCCCCTCTTTAGATTATAATCCAGAGCGGCCTGCTCTATAGCCTTCTGAGTGAAATACTGAATGGTTTCATCGATGGTGAGGAACACATCGTAGCCGTCAACAGCTTCCACATAACGCTCCTTGCTGAAGCTGATGGGCCTTCCCAGCACGTCCACTTCATTCATGATCTTGCCAGGCATACCCTTCAGGGTAGCATCAAGCTTAAGTTCAATGCCCGCAAGGCCCTGATCATCTATCCCTGTAAAGCCCAGTATATGAGCTGCCAGGCTACCATTGGGGTAGTAGCGTTTGGAGTCCTCATCTATGTAAATGTTCTTAATGCCCTTCTCCTGTACAACATAGTTTCTCACCCTGGCGCCCAGTTCCCTGTCGATCTTCCTCTTTACATACTCGAACCTGGAATTCCTGTTAAACACCTTCATAACGTCCATGGCGTCCATGTCCAGGATCTCCGCCAGTCCCTCGGCCAACTCCTGGAGCTCTCCGGGATCATTATTCAGCTCACTTCTGAGGGCATTGGGATTGACCGACACGGTATCCACCGAGGCGCTGATGGCAAGACCCTTGCCGTTTCTGTCATAGATGGTACCGCGCTTGGGATTGATCTGCCTCTTCTGGGTCTGGGTATAATAAGCCTTCTTCTGATACTCCTCGCCCTTTACAAACTGAATGAAACCGACCCTATAGAGCATGAAAAAAAGCGACAGGGTAAAGACCAACAACATGAAGAATTCCCTTCTTTTCAGCATTCCCGTGTTTGGCTGGTTTGGGATTTCTTCTGCTCGCTTTTTCTTCCTGACGCTCTTCAAGTCAACCGGAGCTTTAGAAGCAGTCTTGTGATGCATGCTTTTTATGTTTTTGCGTTTACTGCTTTTCATCTGGCTTCTCCTGCAAAAAAGGGACAACGGACTGATCCGCTGTTTGCCTCCCTATCAATCCATAGTCCCGTGCTCATTCTGTATAAAATATATACCTATCTTGATGAATATATTTATCTTTTCCACACGAAAGTTCAGCAGCCAGGCAAGACTTGGCATCCATCACGGAAAGGCCGCCTGTATGGCATCCAGAATGCCTTTCAGTAATGGCTTACCGCTATTATCGGTCGCCTGGTCAATGTATTGCTGATCCAGTACAACATTGTAATCGTTCTTTGGCACGCTTACAGGTACGATCTGGAACCGATCGGGCTTATGCATGCCCATTTCAGCCTCAGCCACCTGCTTAACCCTGTCAAGGTCAATACTGGTCTCTATCTCAACCTTCAGGAGTCTGTTTTCATTCCTCAAGGCGTTGTATTCCTCATTCATCCTGTTCATGGTGGCATTAAGATCCGACAGGATCGAGAAGCGGTACAGCACTACAAAACACATGGATGCCAGCACAACGATGCAAAAAAGCAATCTGGCTTTGGGAACATGGGCATAAGCTGGAGCTGCGGCCCGGGATACCTTTACCCTGCTCTTTTTCGGCTGTTGAGCTTCCTGATGCTCAGGCCTCTGGGGCAGTTTAGGCGCTGCGCTGCCGTAAACATAACCATATCTGGTTTCCATGCCTTTTAGCCTCCCTTCACGATCTCCTCTTTACCAAAGGGGTAAACTGCTTTTACTATGCCGAGCATTATACATGTTTTCCGGCAATCCAGTTTACTTGTAAATGAAACGAACGTATAATGCACAAATTACGCTTCTCAGAAGAGAACAACGTGGCGTACCTATTTGTAACGCCACAGCCCCTGACACATAAGAGATGAAGTCCCGGGTCTGCCCTCGGGGCAGACCCCGGGTAAAATCAATTTGTTTTGCCTCTCACTGGCACTTCTCTTTTGTACAGTTTGTTCTTCTGTTCTCTCTTTTCTGCCTGTCTTTAGTAACTCTTTTCCTCTTTGTCTTTTGTAACCATTAAAATGGGGTATTTATCTTTTGTTCAGGGTTCCAATCTTTTGTAACTCCGATGTTCCGGTCAGTGGTTATCTTTGGTGAATCATGGATTTGTTTGGAAAATGATTGCGCTTTTGTTTTTCAAAATTTCTTTTGTGCTTTGGAACTTTACTCTTTTGTGGTTTCAGTTTACTTTGTCTTTCGTATAGGTTTATTCCAATTCATTATAGTTTTTCCGCAACCCGGAGCTTGGCGCTCCTGGATCTTGGATTCTCATCAAGTTCACTCTGGGACGCCGTTACAGGCTTCTTTGTTATGATCCTGATCTCCGGTTCCCTGCCGCAGACACACTGGGGAAAATCCCCGGGACAAACACAGCCCTGCGACCTGTCCCTGAAGGCTCGCTTGACTATTCTGTCTTCCAATGAGTGGAAGGTAATCACTGCAAGCCGGCCTCCCGGATTAAGAAGGCCCATGACCTCCTTCAGGGTTTCTTCCAGTACCTCCAGTTCTCTGTTTACCTCGATTCGAATGGCCTGGAATGTCCTTTTTGCAGGATGCGGTCCCTTTCTTCTCGCAGCCGCTGGTATGGCGGCTTTGATTATATCTGCCAGCTGACCTGTTGTTGTTATCTTTTGTATCTCCCGGTTTTTTACAATGAATTCCGCTATCCGTGAGGCCCATTTCTCCTCACCGTATTCTCGGATGATCCGGGTTAAATCCTCACGGCTCAGGTTATTGACAACCCATGCGGCATCCCTTTCTTCGCTTTTGTTCATACGCATGTCGAGGGGTGCATCCTGTTGGTAGCTGAATCCCCGTTCCCCCTCATCCAGTTGGTGGGAGGAAACCCCAAGATCCATAAGTACCCCGTCGACAGCCTTTAGCTTTTGCATCCCGATTACTTCTCTTATGTTTTCAAAGTTCGTATGATAAAGGACATACCGTCCCTTGGTTTGCACCTTTTTGAGCCTTTGCCCGGCCGCCTGTATGGCGTTTTGGTCCTGATCGATTCCAATCAGTAAACCCTCCGGTTCCAGGCGCTTCAATATTTCAGAGGAATGCCCCGCACCCCCAAGGGTGGCATCCACATAGACACCATTGGTACGGATATTCAGATAATCTATGCATTCATCCAGCATGACGGGTTTGTGTTCAAAAGTCACGACCGGATTCCTCATCCTTTCAGGTTCTACGGAAGATTGATGGGCAGGTTGTCCAGTATCTCGTTAATGTCGTAGGAGTTGGTAACATCGTCATATCGCTGGGGATCCCAGATCTCAACTTTGGTGTCGACTCCGGCGAAAAGTACTTCTTTGGTTAAACCAGCCCACTCTCTCAATTCCTGGGGAATCACGATCCGTCCCTGGCTGTCCAGGCTGCAAGTGGCTGCATTAGCGAAGTAGTGGCGCATGATAGCTCGGAAATTCTGCCTGCTGGTTTGAAGGGTTTTGACCTTTTCTTCAAACTCTTCCCAGGCATCCATGGGATAGAGGTATAGGTTCTGATCCTCGCCGCGGGTGAGGATGAATTCCTTCCCCAGCTTATGGCGATAAGCGGCAGGCACGAAAACGCGATTCTTCGCGTCTAGGGTATTCGTGTATTTGCCGTTAAAACCACTCACCACTTTCACCCACTTTGCTCCACTTACATTGTATTCTACTCCATCTATCGGCACCCGTCAACCCTTTGATTAACTGTCTCCGCCGCAAATAAAAAAAGGGTGTTCCGTCATGAACACCCCTGAGAGGTCAGAATATACCATATATTGTATTGTAATAACTTACAATGTACTAGATATATCCGGGCAATTATTTGTAGAAAAATATACATTTTTGCATATTGATATTTTGTAACATAATCTTAATATTCGCAGCACCGGGATTACTCCTCTTCCGTCAGGTTTCGAACATGGGCTTCTGCCTTCGCATGGATACACTGACGATTATCCCAATGGCAAGGTAGTTGACCACCACCGAAGAACCGCCGCTGCTTATAAAGGGCAGGGGTATACCTGTCACCGGCAGGATGCCTATGTTCATGCCCACGTTCTCAACAAAATGGAAAAGGAACATGGACATAAGGCCTACGACCAGAAAAGACCCGAACTTGTCCTTGGCAAAGCGCGAAATATAGAGGCAACGCAGTAAAAGGGCAGTGAACAGTACTACAAGAATGACAGCCCCTATAAAGCCAAGCTCTTCTCCCACCACCGAAAAGATGGAGTCTGTTTCCACCTCCGGGACATTGAAGACCGCCTTGCCATTGCCAATACCTACTCCGGTGAGCTGTCCCCTCCCGATATGGCGGATAGCCATGCGCACCTGATAGCCGCTGGTATTTTCATAGGCGGCGGGGTTGATAAAGGAGAGTATGCGCAGTATCTGGTGCTCCTTCAAAACATTCACCAAAACTGTGAACCACAGCAGGGGAAGTCCCAGCAGCGTCGCTCCTCCGAAAATGAATATATACCGGTACTTGATTCCGCTTACAAAAAGCATGCACAGGAACATGAAAACATAAACTACGGCCGTTCCAAAGTCCGGCTGCAGCAGCACCAGCCCGATGGGCAACGCCGAAGTGGCAAGGAGAAGGATGTAATTTTTGATACTGCGGTTCTGCTGTATTTTCTCGAAATAGAAGGCTGCGGCGATCACCATGGCCACCTTGCCAAGTTCCGAGGGCTGAATGCTCAATGGCCCAAGCAGCAGCCAACCCTGGGTTCCCGTTTCTTCCCTTCCCGTACCCACCAACAGTACAGCCACCAGGAGAAAAACGGTGATGAAATAGGCAGGTATGCCCAGTATCTTCAGATCCTTATAATCTATGATCATGACAATGATCATGACGGCAAGCCCCAGAATGGAGGCTATTAATTGTTTCATGAAGAGGTTGGGTACATTCAACTGATCAGGTGAAGACATCCCCTTCAACACGATTAAGCCCATCGCGTTGATGAGGATGACATTCACGATCAGAAACCAGTCTATATTCTTGACCAGCGACGGCCCTTTGTTTTTCTCTATGGCATACATAAACTGATATTTATACCTCGCTGCTGCATTTTCATGGGTTCAGCCAGAAGCTCCCAACCCGGTTTCAATCATCAGAGGACTCAGGATTATCCGTCCCGGCATTGTCCCCGGTTTCGGCTATGTCATCTTTCTCCGCTTCTGCCGGTTTTTTTCCATCGGCTTCGGGGATGGGTTCTGAAGGAGTATCCCTGTTCTCATTATCAGGCAGGACAGACTCCATGTCATTGGAATCTACTTCCTGCTGCAAATCCTCTTCATCCTTCAAGGTCTTCAGGATATCGGCATACGCGCTGGGCGTGTCGTAAACAGGGGTTCTCTTTCTGGCTCTCTGCCTGGCGGCGGCTATGATAAGGAAAATAAATGCGCCTAAAAATACCACAGCGGCAAAGGCCTGATTGTAGCGCACATTGTTGCCGGACTGGAAATCATCCACTCTCAGGAATTCAGTCATAAACCTTCCGAAGCTGTACAAAAGCAGGTACCATGCAAAGACCCTGCCAGGAACCTTGTTTCTCTTTCTGATGGAAAGCAAGAGGATAAAGATAAAAATATTCCACAGGGATTCATACAAAAAGGTGGGATGAACCGGTATATCAGGATTGATGC